>Ga0114933_10000022_pt1 | contig 187789 bp, 187 predicted proteins | sample 4SBtaG_FD_89691 | JGI IMG/M metagenome (GOLD analysis project Ga0114933, IMG submission 89691) | Deep subsurface microbial communities from Kolumbo volcano to uncover new lineages of life (NeLLi) - 4SBTROV12_W25 metaG | ecosystem: Environmental > Aquatic > Marine > Volcanic | place: Kolumbo...
ACGGTTGACGTTGAGTTGATCACCCCCATAGCGATGGACGACGGGCTCCGTTTTGCCATCCGTGAAGGCGGTCGCACGGTGGGAGCCGGCGTGGTCACCAAGATCACCGAGTAGGCGGAGGCGGCGGAGAAAAATAAATGACGAGCCAGCGGATAAGAATACGCCTCAAGGGTTACGATCACCGTATCCTCGACCAGTCGGTCAGGGAGATCGTGGACGCCGTTCGCAGGGGCGGGGGCACGGTTTCGGGCCCGGTTCCCGTGCCCACACGGATCGAGCGTTTTACGGTGAACCGTTCGCCGCACGTTGACAAAAAGTCGCGCGAGCAGTTCGAGATCAGGACACACAAGAGGCTCATCGACATACTGGAGCCCACTAACCAGACGATTGATTCGCTGGGTAAGCTGGACCTTCCGGCCGGCGTGGACGTGGAGATACGGCTGCAGTAGCGGCTGCTTATCGAGAAGAGAAAATGGCTGCAGTAATTGGAACCAAGATTGGAATGACCCGCGTGTTTGACGACGGTGGTCAGTCGGTGCCCGTGACAGTTGTGCGCGCGACACCCGTGACTGTCGTGCGCGTGTTCGACGAAGAAACGCACGGCTACAATGCGATACAGGTCGGCACAGGCAACCGTAAGGAAAAACGCATCAGCAAGGCCGTGCGCGGGCAGATGTCACCTGCGGGACGCAGCGACTTCGAGATACTCGCCGAGTTGCTGGTCGACGATCCCTCGGCCTACGAAATAGGCCAGTCGATAAGCGCGGCCGACGTGTTCTCTGCCGGCGATCTTGTTGACGTGAGCGGGCGCAGCAAGGGCCGCGGTTTTTCCGGCGTGGTGCGCAGGTACAAGTTTGCCGGCCAGACGGCCACACACGGTACCCACGAATCCTTTCGTGGACCGGGCGGCATCGGTGCTTGCGCTTACCCGGGCAGGGTTTTCAAGGGCAAGAAGATGCCGGGACAGATGGGGGCGTTGAAGCGCACCATACAGAACCTGACCGTCGTCGCGGTACGCAGCGAGGACGAAGTGATTCTTCTCAAGGGCGGTGTTCCCGGGGCGCGTAACGGCCGGGTTCTTATTCGTCCGGCGGTGAAGGGATAAACAGGGATGGCTGAGATAAAGACAGGTGCGGGCAAATGCCGCGAGATAGAGCCGGTGGAAGTCCCGGTGGTCGATTCTTCTAACAAGGAAGTATCGCGGTTGTCGCTTCCCAGGGCTTTCAGCAGCCGGGTGAATGACTACCTCATGTTTGACCAGGTCCTGGCCCAGCGGGCTTCGAATAGGGCAGGAACGGCTGCGACTAAGACCCGTGGCAAGATTCGTGGTGGTGGCGCCAAGCCCTGGAAGCAGAAGGGCACCGGTCGCGCGCGTGCCGGTAGCAGCCGTTCACCGATCTGGAGAGGTGGCGGTACAATTTTTGGTCCGCAGCCGCGGTCTTTCGGCTACCGCTTGCCGCGCAAGGCGAGGCGAGCAGCACTGGCCAGTGCCCTGTCGCAGAAAGCCAGGGACGGCCAGGTCAAGGTAGTGGATAATTTTTCCTTTGAGGCACCGTGCACCAAGCAGATGAAAGAGTTGCTCAATTCGCTGTCGGTGTCTGGTTCGGTGCTGGTGGTCCTGGCCGAGATGGACGCCAACGTGGCATTGTCGGCTCGCAACCTGCGTGGCGTCAGCGTGGTGCTCGTCGATGGCGTAAACGTTTACGACCTGCTCAAGCACGAGACCCTGCTGCTCGCGCCGGCCGCGGTCGAAGCAATAGAACGGAGGTTGGCTGCCTGACATGGAACTTCGTGACGTAATAAAGGCGCCGATGGTTACCGAGAAGGGAACCGACGTGAGCGAGTTCGGCCAGGTCGTGTTCGAGGTTGATACCCGTGCGGGCAAAGACGACATACGGAAAGCCGTTGAGAAACTTTTTGAGGTCAAGGTGGCCTCGGTGCGTACGATGAATTACCTGGGGCGCAAGGTCAGGCGGGGCAGGGTACTCGGTCGCAAGAAGGCGTGGAAGAAGGCTTACGTTACCCTGGCCGAGGGTGAGGTCATGGACCTCATGGAGAAGGTCTGAGGCGCGTAAAGCGCAGCAGGGAAAGAGAATAGACGATGGCTATCAAGACCTACAAACCAACTTCGCCGGGCAGGCGCTTCCAGACCAGCCTCGATTTCGAGGAGATCACGCGCTCGACTCCCGAGAAATCGCTGACCAGTGGAAAACACCGTTCGGGCGGCCGCAACGTCAACGGACGCATAACGATGAGGCACCGCGGGGGCGGGCACAAGCGTCGCTACCGGCTGGTGGATTTCCGTCGCCGCAAGGATGGTGTGCCGGCAAAAGTTGCTTCGATCGAGTACGATCCCAATCGCTCGGCGAGGATCGCGCTGCTGCACTACGCTGACGGCGCCAAGACTTACATCCTCGCGCCAGCGAACCTGTCGGTGGGCGACACGGTAATCGCCGGCGAGGGTTCGGACATAAAGGTTGGCAATACCATGGAGCTGGGCTCGATACCGCTCGGAACCGTGGTCCATGCCATAGAGTTGAAGCCGGGTGCGGGAGCCGCCCTGGCGCGCAGCGCCGGTACCGGAGCCCAGATCGTGGCCCGCGAAGGCAACTTCGTACTGCTGCGACTGCCCTCGGGTGAACTTCGCAACGTGAGGCGGGTGTGCCGGGCCACCATAGGGTCGGTGGGTAACCAGCAACACGAGAACGTAACGATTGGTAAGGCCGGTCGCTCTCGCTGGGCGGGTCGGAGGCCAAGTGTGCGCGGTATTGCCATGAACCCGGTCGATCACCCGCACGGTGGTGGTGAGGGCCGGTCTAAGGGAAACCACCCCACCACGCCGTGGGGTAAACCGACCAAGGGATACAGGACCAGGGGCAAGCGTCACAGCGACAAGTACATCGTGGCGCGTCGGAAGCGCAGGTGACCGCGCCAGGTAAACGGAGGAAGGACTGAATTGCCTAGATCAATTAAAAAGGGACCGTTCGTGGATGCCCATCTGATGAAAAAGATAGAAGCGCAGGACGTGAGTAACAGGCGGCCGATACGTACCTGGTCGCGCCGTTCAACGGTGACGCCGGACATGGTTGGCTACACGATCGCCACCCACAACGGCAGGCAGTTTATACCGGTAATGATCTCGGAGGATATGGTCGGGCACAAGCTAGGAGAATTTTCGCCGACCCGGACTTATCGCGGACACACCGGTACGAGGAAGGGAGAGGTCAGGTAGGTGGAGGCTCGTTGCGTACTACGTTACGCCAAGTTGTCGCCGCGCAAGGCGAGGCTGGTGGTGGACCAGGTTCGCGGGTTGCCGGTTTCCGATGCCCTTGCGATTCTTGACCTGAGTGAGAAGAAGGCCGGGGCGCTTGTTGCTGATACCTTGCGTTCAGCCATAGCCAACGCCCGCGACACCCAGAACGTGGATGTCGACCAGCTCGTGGTGAAGCGGGCCTGGGTAGACGGTGGGCCCATAAACTGGCGCTGGCGCCCCCGTGCCCAGGGAAGGGCGACACCGATTGCCAAGAGAACGAGCCACATAACAGTGGTGGTGGACGAACAGGGCTGAAAAGTCCGCGGTTCAGCTGGAACCGTGACAAACAGGAAATAGAGTGGGACAGAAAACACATCCTAAGGGCTTCAGGCTCGGTTACACCGAGACGTGGGATTCCCGGTGGTACGCGGACAAGGATTACGCCGAGCTGCTGCACCAGGACCTGGAGATACGAAAGTTTTTGCGCAAGCAGCTTCGCTTTGCCGGCGTTTCGCGCATCGAGATCCAGCGGGCGGCTGACAAGGTAAAGGTAAACATTTTTACCGCGAGGCCTGGCATCGTGATCGGTAAGAAGGGTGCCGAGATCGAGAAGCTCAAGAAGGACCTCGTTTCGATTGCGGGAAAGGAAAGCTTCATCGAGATCCACGAGATCCGCAAGCCGGACCTTGACGCCTAGCTGGTGGCGGAGAATATAGCAATGCAGCTCGAGAGACGGGTCATGTTCCGGCGCGCCATGAAAGAAAGCGTTTCGCGGGCCATGAGAATGGGTGCCGGCGGCATAAGGGTGCAGTCGGGCGGGCGCCTGGGTGGCCACGATATTGCCCGCACCGAGTGGTACCGCGATGGTCGCGTTCCGCTGCATACCCTGCGCGCAGACGTGCAATATGGATTTACCGAGGCTCGCACGACCTTCGGCGTTATTGGCGTCAAGGTATGGGTCTACCGGGGTGAGAAGTCTCCCGGCACCGGCGATAGCAACGGAAACCCGGGTGGGGTCTGAACGATGCTTGCTCCTAAGAAAACCAAGTACCGCAAGATGCAGAAAGGCAAGGGCCGCGATAAGGGGCTTTCCTGGCGTGGCAACACGCTGGCCTTTGGCGACTACGGGCTTAAGTCTACGGGCACGGCAAGAATATCTGCAAGGCAGATAGAAGCCGCGCGTATTGCTATAACCCGCCACGTGAAACGTGGAGGGCGTGTATGGATACGAATCTTTCCGGACATCCCCTACACGAGCAAGCCTGCCGAGGTTCGCATGGGTAAGGGCAAGGGTTCTCCGGAAGGCTGGGTATGCCAGGTAAAACCGGGACGGATGCTTTTTGAGCTCGAGGGCGTGAGTCCCGAACTGGCACGTGAAGCGATGAGGCTGGCCGGCCATAAGCTGTCGGTTGCTACCCGCTTCTGCATTCGGGAGGAAATCCATGAGGGCAGCTGATTTCAGGAAAATGAGCGACGCGGAGCTGGCCGGCAAGGCCGATGAGATTCGCGGAGAAATAGCCAAGGTCAACATGCAGCGGTACTCGCGTCGGTTGGAGAAAACGGCGCTTCCGGGCACCCTGCGCCGCGACCTGGCGAGGGTGCTCACGGTACTTAACGAACGCGTTGGCGAAACGGGAGGGCAGGGCAATGCCTGAGCAGGAAAAGACAGAGACGCAGGCGTTGGCTGAGACGACGGGCCGGCAGAGGCATCGCACACGCGAGGGCGTGGTTGTGAGCGCAGCCATGGACAAAACCGTGGTGGTGGTGATCAAGAGGCGGTTCAAACACCGGCGTTACCACAAGTACATACAACGCTCGAAGCGTTTCATGGTGCACGACGAAGAAAACACCTGTCGAGAGGGGGACCGGGTCTTGATTGCCGAGAGCCGCCCGTTGAGCAGGAACAAGCGCTGGCGTTTGCGCGAGGTGATTGAACGTTCGGTCCAAGAGGGTACCGGACCGATCGACACCGCGGGATCTGCCGAGCAAGGGACAACGGAAACAGAAGAGTCATGATCGGGGCTGAGAGCGTACTGGACGTAGCTGATAATTCGGGTGCTCGCCGCGTGCTTTGTATAAAGGTGCTTGGTGGTAGCCGTCGTCGCTACGCGCGGGTCGGCGATGTCATCGTCGTGACCGTCAAGGAGGCGATACCCGGGGGCAAGGTTTCCAAGGGGGACGTTGTCAAGGCCGTCGTCGTGCGCGTGGCCAAGGAAATGGGTCGCGCCGACGGCTCATATATCAAGTTTGATACAAATTCGGCGGTCATACTGGACAACCAGGGCGAACCGGTCGGGACGAGAATTTTTGGCCCCGTGGCCAGGGAGCTGAGGGCACGGCGGTTTATGAAGATCGTGTCGCTGGCACCGGAGGTGCTTTAAGCAGAACAGGGTGATGGCTAAGTCGAGATTAAAAAAAGGTGATTCGGTGCTGGTAACGACCGGCAAAGACCGAGGAAAGACGGGTAAAATCGTCAAGGTTTTTGGTGACGGCGAGCGCGTGTTGGTGGAGCGCATCAACATGGTAAAGCGGCACAGCAAGGCCAGCGGGCCGCAACAGCCGGGCGGTATCGTAGAGAAGGAAGCTCCCGTGCACGCGTCCAACGTCATGCCGATCTGCCCCAAGACAAACAAGCCGACCCGGGTTGGCCGGACCCAGCTCAAGGACGGCGCACGGGCCCGGGTTGCGCGCAGGAGCGGTGAGCTCCTGGCTGGTTCGTGAGGGAGTCGAGCGGACGATGAGCGAGAAGACCAACAAGCCTAGATTACAGGTTCAATTCGAAGACGAGATTGTCGCCCAGCTCAAAGAGGAGCTCGGGGTAAAGTCCGTCATGCGGGTGCCGAAGATGGACAGGGTAGTGCTCAATATCGGGCTGGGTGCTGCTGTTGCCAATCCCAAGATCATCGAGGACGCGGTTACCGAGCTTGGTCTCATTGCCGGCCAGAAGCCCCTGGTGACCAAGGCCCGTAAGTCCATCGCCAATTTCAAACTCAGGGAAGGCATGCCCATTGGTGTCACCGTGACCTTGCGTCGCGCGCGGATGTACGAGTTCCTGGATCGCTTGATAAATGTCGCCCTTCCCAGGGTTCGTGATTTCCGGGGTCTTAACCCCAAGGCTTTCGATGGCTGCGGAAACTACACGATAGGTTTGAGGGATCACTCTATTTTTCCGGAAGTGGACCTCGACAGGGTTGACGTCACCAAGGGAATGAGCGTGAGCCTGGTGACTACGGCGGTCGACGACAATGAAGGCCGGTCATTGCTGAAGCACTTTGGGCTTCCGCTGAGAGATTAAGCGAGTCTGGCCCGAGGGCCGAGGGTTAGTTGATATGGAGGAGAGATTTTAAGTGGCGAAGAAGTCAATGATCGCCAAGGCGAAAAGGAAGCCCAAGTTCAGCGTGCGCGGTTACACCCGTTGCCAGCAGTGTGGGCGTCCGCGCAGCGTGTACCGGCGGTTTCGGCTGTGCAGGATATGCCTGCGCACGTTGGCCCTCGAGGGCTTGGTGCCGGGCGTAATAAAGGCCAGCTGGTAAAGAGGAAAACGTACGATGTCGATGAGTGATCCTATAGCCGATTTCCTCACCAGGGTGCGCAACGCCGTCAGGGCGGGCCACGCCGAGGTCGCGATCCCCTGGTCCAGCTTCAAGGAGCGACTGGCTACCCTGCTGGTGGACGAGGGATACATTAACCAGGCCGTAGCCGAGGGCGAGGGTGTAACGCGCACGATTCTTATCACCCTTCGCTACAACGAAGAGGGCACGCCCGCGATTACCGGTGTACGCCGCGTGAGCAGGCCGAGCCTGAGGGTTTACTCGGGGGCCAGCGAGGCTCCGCGGGTGAGAAATGGTCTTGGCATAAGCGTGCTGTCCACGCCTTCGGGCATGTTGGTGGACCGCGAAGCCCGCAAGCAAAACGTCGGCGGCGAAGTAATCTGCGAGGTCTGGTAGTTTGTCTCGTACTGGTAGAAATCCGATCGCTGTCCCGGACGGCGTAAAGGTCAGCGTGGACGGCCAGGTTGTCAACGTCGAGGGATCCAAGAGCTCGCTGTCCGAGAGGATGCCGGGGGGCATTTCGCTTGCCATAGGCGACGAGGGAGTAGTTGTTGAGCGGGCAGATGACAGTCGAGAGCAGCGCATGGGACACGGGCTTGCGCGCCGGCTGGTCGAAAACATGGTTGTTGGCGTTACTGCCGGGTTTTCAAAGGTCTTGTTGATCACCGGCGTCGGCTACAGGGCCGACGTCAAGAAGAACCTTGTGCACCTCACCCTGGGTTTTTCGCACCCGATCATTTACCAGCTGCCTGAGGGTGTAGAAGCCGCGGTGGCCGACCAGACGACGATAACGATCAGTGGGTCGAGCCGGCAGAAGGTCGGCCAGGTCGCAGCTGAAATCAGGGCGCTCAGGCCGCCCGAGCCTTACAAGGGCAAGGGCATACGTTACAGCGACGAACAGGTAAGACGGAAGGCTGGCAAGGCAGCCGCTGCCTAGGCAAGGGCCGTGTAGGCAAGGAAAGAAGCGTTGGGAAATTCAGCAGAAAGAAGAGTGGCCAGGCAACGACGCCGGGCGAGGGTCAGGCGCAGGGTAGTCGGTACGGACCAGCGTCCGCGCTTGTGCGTGTTCAGGTCTAACAGGCACCTTTACCTGCAGATCATATCGGACGAGAGCGGGCGCACCCTGGCCTCGGCGTCGACGATGGCGTCGGGCGGCGATGGGAAGAAGCTCGGCGCAGTGGTGGCGACTGCCGGCGAACTGGGTCGCGAGATCGCGGGGCGATGTAAAGAACTGTCGATAGACGCCGTGGTTTTTGATCGCAACGGTTATCGATTCCACGGATGTGTACGCGCCGTTGCAGAGGGCGCGCGGGAAGCTGGACTTCAGTTGTGAAAGTTCGAGCAGGAGCAAGAGTATAAGTGGCCAGGCGAGAGACTCAGAGCAGGGAAAGCGGCGCGGAAGCGACCGAGTTCAAGGAACGCGTTGTTTACATCAACCGGGTTGCCAAGGTCGTCAAGGGCGGGAGGCGCTTTGGCTTTTCAGCGCTGGTGGTCGTTGGCGACGGCGACGGTCAGGTCGGTTTCGGACTGGGCAAGGCCAAGGAAGTACCCGAGGCTATCCGCAAGGGTGTTGAAAGGGCCAGGAAAAACCTGGTGACCGTGCCCATACAGGACGGCACCATACCTTACGGGGTAACCGGGCACTGCGGCGCAGGAAAGGTGCTTCTGAAACCGGCCTCCGCGGGAACCGGTGTCATAGCCGGTGGTGGTATACGTGCGGTCGTAGAGCTTGCTGGAGTGCAGAACATTCTCACCAAGTGTCTCGGCTCCCACAACGCCATGAACATGGTGCGGGCTACGATGGACGCGCTCACTTCGTTGGTGAAGCCGGAAGATATAGCGGCCCTGCGGGGAAAGGTCCTGTCAGGCATACGCTGAGAGCGGTGGTGGAGAGAGAACAATGTCTTCTTCTGAAAAAATGATCCAGGTGCGCATGACCGGTAGCTTTATTGGCTGCACCAAGCGACAGCGCGCCACGCTCAGGGGGCTTGGCTTGTCGAGGCGTGGCCGCTGTGCGGCGCTGAGGGAAACACCTGAGGTCCGCGGAATGATTAACAAGGTTTTGCACCTCGTGAAGGTAGAGGAGTAGGCGATGCAGCTCGATTCAATGAAGCCGGCGCCGGGTTCGCGGAAAAAACGCCGAAGGATAGGCCGTGGGCCCGGTTCGGGACACGGCAAGACTGCTGGACGCGGGCACAAGGGCCAGGGCTCGAGGGCCGGTGGCAACGTGGCGCCTGGATTTGAAGGCGGCCAGATGCCGCTCTCGCGACGCCTGCCCAAGCGGGGGTTTAAAAACCCGTTCAGGGTTGCTTACCAGGTTATCGGGCTTGGTGACCTGGCCGAGTTTGACGCTGGCACGGTAGTGGATGTCGAGGCGCTCAGGACACGGGGACTCGCCAAGCGGGGCCTGCCGGTCAAAGTGCTGGCCAACGGCGAGCTGTCGCACGGCCTCACCGTCAAGCTCGACGCGTTTTCCAAGCCAGCCCGGGCAGCAATCGAGAGTGCCGGTGGCAGCGTAGAGCTTGTCACGGGTGCTACTAAAAAGACTCGCAGCACTTCCAATTCTGACACTGAGGCTGTTTCGCCTTCGGAGGCGGGAGAATAGTCGCCGGTGTTTGAGGGAATACAGAACCTTCCGCGCATACCCGAGCTGAGGCGTCGTCTCGGGTTTACGCTCGCCATGCTGGCGGTCTATCGTCTCGGCGTTGCGGTGCCCACTCCGGGTATCGACGGCGAAGCACTGGGCGAGTTCTTCAAGGCCGCCCAGGCGACCGTATTCGGCATGGTCAACCTGTTCTCCGGCGGCGCGCTGGAGAGGTTCTCAATTTTCGCCCTCGGCATAATGCCCTATATTTCGGCTTCTATTATACTGCAGCTGATGACCCTCGTGGTGCCTCACCTCGAACGTCTTTCGAAGGAAGGCGAGCAGGGCCGACGCAAGATTACCCAGTACACCCGCTACGGCACGGTCGGATTGGCGTTGGTGCAGGGACTGTTTATCTCGATGGGCCTTGAGCAGATACAGACGCCGGGCGGCGGCTCAGTGGTGTACGATGCGGGCTGGAGTTTTCGCTTGATGACCATGCTCACTCTCTGTTCGGGCACGGTTTTCATCATGTGGCTGGGCGAGCAGATCAGCGAGCGCGGCATAGGCAACGGCATCAGCCTGATCATATTTGCGGGCATCGTCGCGGCGATTCCCTCGGCCATAGGAGCTACCTTCGAGTTTACCCGGCAGGGTGAGCTCGGCGTTCTCGTGCTGGTCTTTCTCGGGGCCATGATGGTCGGCGTTATCGGCGTCATTATCTTCGTTGAGCGGGCCCAGAGGCGCATCCCGGTGCAATACGCCAAGCGCGTGGTCGGTCGCAAGATGTATGGTGGCCAGAGCACCCACCTGCCGTTAAAGGTAAACACGGCTGGCGTAATTCCCCCGATTTTCGCGTCGTCGCTGCTCATTTTTCCGGGTACCATTGCCCAGTTTGTCCAGCACCCGGCGTTCCAGAGAGCGGCGGACTACCTGCAGCCGGGCGGCATGTTTTACAACATCGTTTACGTCGCCGCGATTATATTCTTCTGCTTCTTCTACACTGCCGTCACTTTCAAGCCCGACGACGTGGCCGAGAACATGCAGAAGGCCGGTGGTTTTATACCCGGCATCAGGCCGGGTAAGCGTACGGCCGAGTACATTGACCGCATTCTCACGCGCATCACCCTCGGCGGGGCGATCTACGTCTCACTGGTGTGCGTGCTTCCGACCATACTGATCAGTCGCTTCAACGTGCCGTTTTTCTTCGGTGGTACGGCGCTGCTGATCGTAGTTGGTGTTGCTATTGATACGGTGGCCCAGATGCAGGCCCATCTCATTCAGCGTAACTACGATGGATTCATGTCGCGTGGTGGCAGGGCCCGCGGGAGGACGGGGTGAGAATGGCTCTTCTTGGCCCTCCCGGCTGCGGCAAGGGGACCCAGGGCGCTGCATTGCGCGAACGATTTGGTTCCGCACACGTATCTACGGGTGAACTCCTGCGCGCGGCCGTCAAGGACGAATCCGAGCTCGGCCTGGCGGCTGCAGCCGTGATGGCCGAAGGCAAACTCGTGCCCGACGACCTGGTACTGGGCCTGGTAGAAGAACAGCTCAACGGACACGGTCGCGACAACTACCTGCTGGACGGGTTTCCGCGCACCCTGGCGCAGGCCAGCGCTTTTGATACAGCTTCGGACAACGGTAGCTACGAGCTCGAGCACGTCGTGGCGCTGGACGTGCCCGAGGCAGAACTGGTCCGACGCTTGTGTGGGCGCAGGTCCTGCGTTGACTGCGGGCTCTTGTACCACCTTGAGTTCCGGCCTCCCTCGCGTCAGGGAGTGTGCGACGCTTGCGAGGGAACCCTCGAGCAGAGGGCTGACGATGTCGAAGAGTCGGTCAGGTCCCGGCTTGGCATCTACAGGGACCAGACCGCGCCATTGCTGGGTTTTTACGGTGAGAAAGGGATTCTCAATAAGATTGACGGTACCGGTAATCCGAGCGATGTCACCGAACGGATCCTCGAGGCGTTGGGTGCCTGAAATGATTGAGCTGAAATCAGAGGGCGAGATCGGCAAGATGCGCGCTGCGGGTGCGGTGGTGGCCGAGATTCTCCGTGAGCTGGCGGCGATGGTTGAGCCTGGTGTCACCACGGCTGAGCTGGACAGCAAGGCGGAGCGCATGATATCGCTCGCCGGTTGTCGCTCGGCCTTCAAGAATTACCAGGTCGGTGACGTCGTTTATCCTGCCGTGTTGTGTGCATCGGTGAACGACGAGGTCGTGCACGGGATTCCCAGCGACCGTCCGATAGAAGAGGGAGACCTCGTCTCGTTGGATTTCGGCGTAGAGAAAGAGGGCTACTACGGTGATTCGGCCGTGACCGTGGTTGCGGGCGACACCGACGATGAATCCCGCCGACTGGTCGAAGTTACCAGGCGCAGCATGGAGGCTGGTATCGAGCAGATGCGGCCCGGGCAGCGGCTCGGAGACGTGGGTGCTGCCGTGCAGGAAGTGGCCGAGGGCGGGGGCTTCTCGGTCGTACGGTCTTTTGTCGGTCACGGCATAGGCAGGGCCTTGCACGAAGACCCGCAGCTGCCCAATTTTGGAAAACGTGGGCGCGGGCAGGCACTGAGAGTGGGGATGGTGCTGGCCATTGAGCCGATGATAAATGCCGGCGGTTACGGGGTGCGTGTGAAGGAAGATGGCTGGACTGCCGTTACAACAGACGGCAGGCGGTCGGCCCATTTTGAGCACACGGTGGCCATAACGGATGAGGGGCCGCAGGTATTAACGGCCGCGGCTGAAGAGGCATCGCTATGAAAGTAAGAGCGTCGGTAAAGAAGATGTGCAAGGACTGCAAGGTCATCAAGCGCAAGGGGGTTGTGCGCGTGGTCTGTAAGAACCCCCGGCACAAGCAGAGGCAGGGATGAGCTGCATTGGACGGGCCGGAATTGATCCGGCGACAGGAGAAATGGCCTGATGGCTAGAATAGTTGGAGTAGATCTTCCCCACGGAAAGCGCATGGACATAGCGCTGACCGCGATTTTCGGGATTGGCAGGACCTCTGCGGAAAAAATTCTCGACGCGGCGGGTATCGATCGCGGCACGAAGAGTGACGACCTGGGCGATGAGCAGATCAACGCCATAAGGAGCGTGCTCGACGAGAGCTACCAGGTAGAAGGTGATCTTCGGCGAGAGATCGCGATGAACATCAAGCGTTACATGGACCTCGGCTGTTACAAGGGTTTGCGCCACAGGCGTGGTCTTCCCGTCAGGGGACAACGTACCAGTACCAACGCGCGCACCAGGAAAGGCCCTCGCAAGGCCATAACCGGCAAGAAGATCGCGCCGAGGAAATAACTTTCAAGCGGTGGGGTTCACCGCGTGGAGCATGATACGGAAAGAAGCATGGCAACAAAGAACAAGAGCAAGAAGAAAAAGAGCAAGCGCACGGTATCAGAGGGCATTGCCCACGTACGTGCGACTTTCAACAATACTCACATAACCATAACGGACCCCGCGGGGAACGTCGTGGCGTGGAACAGCGCCGGAGCTTCGGGCTTCAAGGGCTCCAGGAAGGGCACGCCATTTGCTGCCCAGCAGGCGTCCGAAAAGGCCGGGCGCGCCGCGGTCGACATGGGCATGCGTACGGTGAACGTCCGTATCAAGGGACCGGGCAGTGGCCGCGAGTCTGCGGTAAGGGGCCTCGGGGCTGCCGGCCTGCAGGTTAACACCATAAGTGACGTGACCCCCATTCCACATAACGGCTGCCGGCCGCCGAAGAAGCGCCGGGTCTGACCGGGAGGAAACCAGGAAGTGGCAAGATATACCGATCCCGTCTGCAGGCTTTGCCGCAGAGAGGGCACAAAACTTTTTCTCAAGGGTGAGCGTTGTTTCACCGATAAGTGCGCGATTGAGCGTCGTAATTACGCTCCCGGGCAGCACGGCCAGGGGCGCAGGCGCAAGATATCGGAGTACGCGGTTCAGCTTCGCGAAAAGCAGCGGCTCAAGCGAATGTACGGTCTGCTCGAGAAGCAGTTCAAGCGATACTTCACCATGGCTGAGAAATCCCGTGACGTGACCGGCGAGGCGCTGCTCACTTTTCTCGAGAGGCGGCTCGACAACATGGTGTACAGGCTGGGGTTGGCCGGTTCGCGGGCGCAAGCTCGCCAGTTGATTCGCCACGGTCACTTCGCCGTCAACGGTGGCAAGGTTAACATACCTTCCTACCTGACGAGCGAGGGCGACGAGATATCTGTAGCCGAAAAAAGCAAGGGGAAACAGGTTTTCGCGGAGGCGCTGGGCTTGGCCCAACGACACGAAACTGTTTCATGGCTCGAACTCAACGCCGACGCATTGTCCGGAAAGGTGGTTCGAATTCCCGTGCGGGAAGAACTGCCGCTGGCCGTGAACGAACGGCTGGTCGTTGAGCTTTACTCTAAATAACTGTTTGGCAGGTCGTCATTGGCGACCACGCACCCTGGAGGCATGTTACTGATGTTGGATAACTGGAAGGATCTTTCAAGGCCCGAAATCGAGGTCAAGGAACTTACTAATAGCTACGGTCGTTTTGACCTAGAGGCGTTCGAGAGAGGGTTTGGCACCACGGTTGGCAATGCGCTTCGTCGCACCCTGCTGTCATCGTTGAAGGGCGCTGCGATTTCGAGCATTTTTATTCACGACGTACTGCACGAGTTCTCGACCATCGATGGTGTCAAGGAAGACGTCACCGATATCGCGCTCAACCTCAAGGAAGTCCGCCTGCGGGTCTTCGAAGGGCAGAGGCACGAGGGCGAGCTCGAGGCCTCCAGCGAAGGGCAGGTGACCGCCGGTGACCTGCAGTTCGGGCCCGAGGTTGAGGTTCTTAACCCCGAATTCGTTATCGCGACCCTGGCCCCCGGAGCATCGCTCAGGATGAGCCTGGTGGTCAAGCGCGGCAGCGGGTACCTTAGCTCGGACCGCAATCGCGAAGAGAGCGCGCCGGTGGGCACCATAACGCTGGACACCTCTTACTCGCCGATAAGCCGCGTTAACTTTTCTGTTACCGGTGCCCGCGTGGGCCAACGTACCGACTACGACAAGCTGTCGTTGCAGGTGTGGACAGACGGCAGCGTGCGTCCCGACGACGCCGTGGCCCTGGCGGCCCGCATACTGCAGGACCAGGTGCAGGTGTTCATCAACTTTGATGTGAACGAAGTTGAGGCCCAGGCGGAGAAAGAAGTCACGTCGTCGCAGTTGTTCAGCGACTCCCTCTACCGTTGCGTCGATGAACTCGAACTCTCGGTGCGCTCGGCCAACTGCCTGCAGAACGCTGATATAAAGTACATCGGTGAGCTGGTGCAGAAGAGTGAAGGGGAGATGCTCAAGACCAAGAACTTCGGTCGTAAATCGCTGCTCGAGATCAAGGACCTTTTGATCACGATGGACCTGAACCTGGGCATGCGCCTGGATAGTTTTCCCGAACGCGACGAGCTCGACAAGCTTCGCTTGGAGCAGGAGACTTTCTGAGAAATGCGACACCAGAAGGCTGGAAGAAAACTGGGACGGAATTCGTCTCACCGCAAGGCCATGTTTCGTAACATGGTAACCTCGCTTATCGACCTGGGCGGAATCACCACCACCGACGCCAAGGCCAAGGAGCTGCGCCGCGTGGCCGATCGCATGATCACCCTGGGCAAGAAACAGACAGTGGCCGCGCGCAGGCAGGCCCGGCGCTTCGTTCGTACCAATTCGGCGTTGGCGAGGCTGTTCAATGACGTGGCCCCGCGTTTCATGCAGCGCGAAGGCGGATACACCCGGATCATCAAGCTGGGCAGGCGCAAGGGCGATAACGCTGCGCTGTCGCGTATCGAGTTCACGGAGCAGGCCGCGACGCCCGAAAGCACAGGCGACTGATGCCCACCGCAAGGGTGGGGTAGGTGAGAGAACTCCTACAGTCTCTTCTCGGGGATGCGCTGACCGCCGCTCGCGACGCGGGCGAGTTGGAGCTGGCCGAAACCACGCCGGTAGTGGTCGAGAAGCCCCGCGAGCAGGGGCACGGTGATCTTGCTTGTAACGTGGCAATGTTGCTCGCTCGCTCTGAGCGCCAGCCCCCGCGTAAGATTGCCGAAACCCTGGCCGCGCAGATAAACGACCCCCGCATCGAATCGGTAGAGGCCGCCGGTCCGGGGTTCATCAATGTTACATTCAGCGCTGCTGCTTGGCGGGAGAGGCTGGGCGATATTCTCGAAAAGGGAGACGGTTTTGGTCGCGTAAACCTGGGCGAGGGCCGGCGCGTGCAGGTCGAGTTCGTGTCGGCCAACCCCACTGGTCCCCTGCATGTCGGCCACGGCAGGGGGGCGGCAACCGGCGACGCCCTGGCCCGCGTGCTGGAAGCCGCGGGCTACGAGGTAGAGAGGGAATACTACGTCAACGACGCTGGTCGACAGATGCGGATACTCGGCCGATCGGTGCTGGCGCGTTACCTGCAGGCGGTCGATGAGAACGCGGCCTTTCCAGAGGAAGGTTACCCTGGTGAGTACGTCACCGAGATAGCCAGCCTGCTTCGGGAGGACAAGGGTGACGCCCTGGAACAGCTCCCCGAAGATGAATCCGTAGCCATTGCCGCCGATTACGCTGGAGACAAACTCCTGGGCCGTATCCGTGAAGACCTCGCGGCTTTCGGCGTTAGCATGGACAACTTCAGCAGCGAGAAAAAGCTACGTGGCGACGGGACCGTCGAGGCGGCCATACAGGAACTGAGAGACGCGGGGCATACCTACGAGGAGGGTGGTGCAGAGTGGTTCAGGTCTACCGATTTCGGCGATGACAAGGATCGGCCGCTCGTGAAGAGCGGAGGCGACCTCACTTATTTTGCCGCCGACGTGGGCTACCATCGCAAGAAGTTCGCGCGCGGCATGGAAAAGGTGGTTGATATCTGGGGTGCTGACCACCACGGCTACGTGAAGCGCGTGCGCTCGGCCCTCGATGCTCTCGGGGTTGATCCCTCGGGCCTCCAGGTAGTGCTGGTGCAGATGGTCAACCTTACGCGCGACGGCGAGCCCGTGCGGATGGGCAAGCGCAGTGGAGAGTTCGTGGCGCTGCGCGACGTGATCGATGAAGTAGGGGCCGACCTGGCGAGGTTTTTCTTTCTCGCGCGAAAATCTGATGCTCAGCTGGAGTTCGACCTTGAGCTCGCGCGGCGGCAGACGGCCGAGAACCCCGTATTCTACATACAGTACGCCCACACCCGGATTGCCGGTGTATTCAGGCAGGCCGAGGAGAAGGGCATCCCGCTGCTCGAAGGCGCGGCCGACGTGCTTTCGGGCCTCCAGCATGAAGACGAAATTGCGCTGATCCGGGTACTCGATGACTACCCCAACATAGTTGAAAGTGCCGCGAGGTCGTTAGAGCCCCACAGGGTGATATTCTATGTGCAGGCGTTGGCGGGTGATTTTCACAGGTTCTACAGCCGCCACCGGGTGGTATCGGATGACAAGGCAGTGACGGCGGCCCGACTGCTGCTGGTGAAGGCGGTGCAACAGGTAATCGGGAACGCCCTCAGCCTCGTGGGGATCAGCGCTCCGTCGCGGATGTGAGGCCGTAGGGTTATGGCTGGACGTAGCAGGGGGCAATACCAGTTTTCTTTCAGCGAGTTGCTCTTGCTGGCTGCCGGGTTTACCGCAGCGTCTCTTTTTATTTTTTTCATGGGCTTCTACCTGGGGCGTGGACTTTCTGACCAGCATTTGGAGGCAGACCTGGCGGTGGCCAGGGTACCGATTACCGAGCCGCCCGAGTTTGAGTTGCCCTTGGACGTGGAACCGGCCCTGGACGCGCTTGTTGAAACTCCAACCGAGGAGTCAGCGGCCGAACCGGAACCCGAGCCCCGGTTTGAACCGAAACCCGAAGCCGTTAACGACCCCGAGCCGGAGCCCGAGAAGGCAGCCGTTGCTGGGATCCCGGCCGGCGAAAAACCAGAGTCGGCTGCTCAAAAACAGGCCTTGAATGAAGAAAGCCCTGACGATGAATCGAGTGCAGCCGAAAAACGTCAACTTGCTGAAGAAGAGCTGGAGCAAGAGCTCGTGGCCGAGTTCGAGGCCGGCGGTCGGGAAGCCGTCTCCGACGAAGAAGCCGGAGAGTCCCTGGATCCTTCGGTGCTGGCGAAGGCCCTCGTTGCCGCCACTAATGAACAGAAGCCATTGACCGACGCCGACCTCGAGCTGGCGCCGGGCGAGGGCGCCTACACGGTTCAGCTCATGGCTACCCGCAGCAGGGAAGAAGCTTACGGACTCGGCCACAGGCTACGAAAGGAAGGCTACCGGGCCTACGTGAAGCTGGGTGATGAAGAAGGCGTTCCGTGGTACAGGGTCAGGATCGGCAGCTATCAAACGATAACCGAGGCGCGAGTCGTTCAGGGGGAGTGTAACGATGAGCTCGGTTTCAAAAGCGCATACGTGACCATGCAGTAGGTAAAACCGCGGTGAACCTGTCAACAATTTCGCCCTCACTCGACGAGTACAGTCAACTCTGTGCAGATTACGACGTCGTTCCCGTCTGCCGGAAAATCGCAGCTGATCTCGACACCCCGGTATCCGCGTTTCTCAAGCTGCACGCTGGGGGGGGCGGGTTTCTGCTCGAAAGTGTCGAAGGGCAGGACAAGGTCGGCCGCTACAGTTTTCTGGGTACCAGGCCCGCGATGACCCTGAGCTGCGAGGGGGGCAGCTGTAAGCTCATTCATAGAGATGGTCGCGAAGAAACAATGGAGGGCAAGCCCCTCGACGTTCTTGGCCGCCTACTCGGTAAGCCGCGCGTGGCGGACAGCGAGGAACTCGGGGCGTTTTCCGGGGGCTTCGTGGGTTACTTTGCCTACGATCTTGTGCGCAGCGTCGAGAAACTGCCAGAGAGTACGACCAATGATCTCGGCGTGGCCGACCTTTCGGGAATGATCGTCGATGCCTTCGTAGTTTTTGACAACGTCCGCCACACCATGACGGCGGTAAAGCTCACTTTTCCGGCTGACCACGACGACGGTATTGACCAGGCCTGGTCCGACGCGGTAGACGAGTTGGAAGATACGGTCCGGCTTTTGTCCGAAGCGGTGGCAGAAAACCCGCCGCCCGGCCCCGGTGGCAAGGGATCCCCGGTGTCCAATATGACCCCCGGGCAGTACGGCGAGAGCGTCGAGGCCGCGCGCGAGTACATACGCGCGGGCGACATAATACAGGTGGTGCTCTCGCAGCGTTACGAGCAGGAGCTACAGGTCAACCCGTTTTCGATCTACCGCGCGCTGCGTACCATAAACCCGTCACCCTACATGTTCTTTCTCGACCTTGAAGACGAGATAGCGGTTGGCGCTTCGCCCGAGGTGCTGGTCAAGGTGGACGGGGACAGGGTGCACGTGAGGCCGATCGCGGGCACCGTCGGGCGCGGCGAGACCCCCGAAGAGGACGACAGCCTTGTCGCCGCCATGCTGGCCGATCCCAAGGAACGGGCCGAGCATGTCATGCTGCTGGACCTGGGCCGAAACGACGTCGGCAGGGTGGCCGTAACCGGCAGCGTCAGCGTCGACGAACAGATGGTGGTCGAGAAATATTCGCATGTGAATCACATAGTTTCCCATGTAAGTGGCCGCCTGAGGGACGACTGCGACAGGCTCGACGCCTTTGCGGCGGCACATCCAGCGGGTACGCTCAGCGGCGCGCCCAAGGTCCGCGCAATGGAGATCATCGAAGAACTCGAACCCACCCGGCGGGGTCTCTACGGCGGTGGTGTGGGTTGGGTCGACTACTCCGGTAATCTCGACACCTGCATTGCGATTCGTACCGCGCTCATCAAGGGAGGCCGGGTGTACATGCAGGTGGGCGCAGGGATCGTTGCTGATTCTGACCCCAGCCGCGAGCAAGCCGAATGCGAGGCCAAGATTCGCGGCATGATCCTGGCGCTGGAGAAGGCCAGCAAAATGGAGAGAAGATGAAGCAGGTACTCGCGCAGCTGGTGGCGGGTGATGATCTGTCGGCCGAGGTCATGGAACGCGCGGTCGGGCTCATCATGGACGGTGAGGCGACCCCTGCCCAGGTCGGCGCGTTTCTCGTCGCCCTGAGGCTCAAGGGAGAGACCCGCTCCGAGCTGGTGGCTGCCGCACGAGCAATGCGCGCGCGTGCGGTACCGCTGGAAGTAGAGGGCCCGCTGCTCGACACCTGTGGTACCGGCGGCGATGGCCTGGGCACCTTCAACGTGTCCACCGCGACGGCTTTCGTAGCCGCGGCGGGAGGGGCACGCGTTGCCAAGCACGGCAATCGTGCGGCTTCGGGCAAGGTTGGAGCCGCCGACGTTCTCGAGGCCCTCGGCGCGAGGATAGACGTGACTCCAGAAGTCTCGGCCCGGTCGCTCGAGGAAATCGGCTTCGCGTTTCTGTTTGCCCCCAGCTACCACCCGGCGGTTCGCCACGTTGCCGGGCCACGCCGAGAGCTGGGCGTGAGGACCCTCTTCAACCTCACTGGTCCACTTTGCAACCCGGCGCACGCCAGCCAGCAACTGCTCGGCATTTACTCGGGCGAATGGCTGTGCGGGGTGGCCGAGGCCCTCGGGGAGCTGGGGTCGGAGAGGGCGATGGTCGTGCACGGTTCGGACGGCAGCGACGAGATCACCACCACGGGCCCGACAGCTGTGGTGGAACTGAAGGGGGGGCGCATCGAGGGCTACACCATCGACCCCTCGGCCCTGGGGCTGGCAAAGGCGCGTGTAGACGACCTGGCGGGCGGCACTGCCGAGGACAACGCGGCGACCCTGAAAGGCATACTCTCGGGTGGCGAAGGTGCGCTGGCTGATATTACGGCGCTCAACGCCGGCGCGGCCTTGTACGTGGCCGACAAGGCCGAGGACATAGCTGGTGGCCTGGCCCTCGCTCGCCGGATCATGAAGAGCGGGGACGCCCGTGACCTCGTCGCAAAGTGGGTCGCCCTTACCCGTGGAGCGGGGGAGTGATCCTGGATGACATCCTGGCGACCAAGCGAGGCGAAGTTTCTCGCGGGCGCGCCGAGCACTCCTTGTCCGAGTTGCGCGGGCTGCCCCTCTACGGCCAGGAGCGTCGGGGGTTTACTGCTGCACTGGGGCTTCCCGGGCGCCGCATAATTGCCGAGATCAAGAAAGCGTCGCCGTCGCGTGGAGTCATAAGGCAGGACTTCGAAGCAGCCCTGCACGCGCGACAATACGAGGAAGGTGGAGCGGCCTGCCTCTCGGTGTTAACCGACCGGGAATATTTTTCGGGTAGCCTCGCTTGCCTGGAGGACGCGCGGGCCGCTTGCGCACTGCCCCTTCTGCGCAAGGATTTCATGATCGATGAGTGGCAACTCACAGAAGCCCGCGCGCACGGGGCCGACGCGGTGCTGTTGATCGTGGCCGCGTTGCCCGGGATCCAGCTCGATGAGCTCTACGTCGCAGCCAACGAAGAAGGGCTCGACGTCCTCGTTGAAGTCCACGACGAGGCTGAAATGGAACGGGCCGCGGCCATCGGGGCGGCGCTCATAGGCATAAACAACCGTGACTTGAAGACCTTCAACACCAGCACCGATGTCACGCGACGCCTCGCGCCACTGGCGCCGGACGGCGCGTTGCTTGTTTCCGAGAGCGGACTGGGCCAGGCGGGCGAGCTCGGCCAGCTGGAGGATATTGGGGTCACTGCCTTCCTGTTGGGTGAATCTCTGATGTCTGCCGCGGAACCCGGCGCCGCTCTCGCTGGCCTGCTTATCCCATGAGTACCTGGGTCAAGATCTGTGGCGTGACCCGGCCCGTGGACGCGGTAGACGCGCGGCTGGCGGGCGCCGACGCCATTGGCATTAACTTCTGCGAACGCAGTTCGCGCTTCTGCAGTGACCCCCTGGCGGCCGAAGTTGTGGCCGCACTACCTCGCGGCTTTCCCGTGTATGGTGTATTTGTTGACGCCGGGCGCGACCGGGTGAGGCAGGTTCTCGCCGAAACAGGAATCAACGGACTGCAATTTCATGGTGACGAGACCGATGAAAATGTCTCAGGTTGGGATGTGCCGGTGATCCGGGCGGTAAAAGCAGCCGACAGGCCCTCTGTAGAAGCGGCCCTGGCGGCGAAGCGGGAAGCAGTGCTTCTTCTCGACAGCCCGGTTGGCGGAGGCAGTGGTCAGCAGATTGACAGCGCCTTGCTCGACGGACTGGACCTTTCGCGCACGGTGATCGCGGGCGGTCTCGATGCAGCTAACGTAGCGGGTCTCGTGCGAGCGCGGCGGCCCTGGGGGGTGGACTGCGCTGGCGGAGTGGAGAGCGGACCCGGGGTGAAGGATAGGAAGCTGATGACGGAGTTTGTTAACAATGCCCGCTCTGCCTGATCGCCGCGGCCGCTTTGGCGAGTACGGGGGGCGCTACGTCTCCGAGACCCTGGTGCCGGCCCTCGAGGAACTCGAGCAGGCTTACGCCAGCCTGCGCAGGGACGCCGACTTCAAGGCCGAACTCAAAGGTCTTTACCGCGACTACGCCAACCGTGAAACGCCCCTGTATTTTGCCGAGCGGCTGAGCGAACACCTGGGCGGTGCGCGGGTTTATCTCAAGCGCGAAGACCTCTGCCACACCGGCGCGCACAAGATCAACAACACGCTGGGACAGATACTGCTGGCCCGCAAGATGGGCAAGAAACGAATCATAGCCGAGACCGGTGCCGGCCAGCACGGGGTCGCGACGGCCACCGTCGCCGCCTTGATGGACGTAGACGCCGAGATCTACATGGGCTCGGAAGACATCGAGCGGCAGAAACTCAACGTGTTTCGCATGCAGTTGCTCGGGGCGCGGGTGCACCCGGTCGAATCGGGTAGCCGCACGCTCAAGGATGCCATAAACGAGTGCATGCGAGACTGGGTAACCAACATCGCCGATACCTACTACCTGGTGGGCTCCACGATGGGTCCGCATCCTTACCCGGTTATTGTTCGGGATTTTCAGTCGGTTATCGGCAAGGAGGCACGACGGCAGGTTCTCAAGGCCGAAGGCAAGCTGCCCGACCTGTTGGTCGCCTGTGTGGGCGGTGGCAGCAATGCGATGGGCATGTTCTACCCCTTCATCAAGGACGAGTCGGTGGCGATGACCGGCGTGGAGGCGGCCGGTGGCGGCCTTGATGCGGGTCCCCACGCGGCATCCATAAGCCGGGGCTCGCCCGGCGTGTTGCACGGTAAGAAAACCTACCTGCTGCAGGACGAGCTGGGACAGGTACGCGAGGCCCACTCCATAGCGCCCGGGCTGGACTATCCGGGGGTCGGTCCCGAACATTCGTGGCTGCACGACAAGGGGCGGGCCAGTTACGTTGCGGTCACCGACACCCAGGCACTCGAAGCCCTGCAGCTGCTTAGCAGGCTCGAGGGGATCATACCGGCGCTTGAGAGCGCCCACGCCGTGGCCCACGCACTGGAAGTGGTGCCGGCCATGCCCCTCGACGCGGTGGTCGTGGTCAACCTCTCGGGCCGTGGAGACAAGGACATGCCGGCGGTGGCCGGGCATCTCGGGGTCGAGGTCTGAAGCGTCGTGGCGAGAGGCAAAAAGCGGATCAAGCGCTGCCTGGACAAGCTGTCGGCCGAGGGCCGAACGGCCCTGGTACCGTTTTTCTCGGTTGGCGATCCCGGCATAGATGAGACCCACGACGCAGTGCTCGCCGCGGTCGACGCCGGCGCCGATATCATTGAGCTGGGTGTGCCGTTTTCTGATCCCATGGCAGATGGTCCGGTCATCCAGGCGTCGAGCCAGCGGGCGCTGGAGGCCGGAACCAGCCTGCACGGAATACTCGAAATGGTCGCTTCGCTGCGCGCGAGGACCGACGTGCCCCTGGTATTGTTCGGCTACTACAATCCTTTTTTTCACTACGGTGAAGAAGCTTTCGCCCGCGATGCAGCCAGCGCCGGTGCCGACGGCGTGCTCTGCGTAGACCTGCCTCCCGAGGAAGCCCGGGGCATGGTGGCCGCCTGTCGCTCCAACGGTATGGACAGGATTTTTCTGTTGGCCCCGACCAGCGACGATTCGCGTATAAAGGCAGTGTCGCGTTGCTCGTCCGGCTTCGTCTATTTCGTGTCAGTTACCGGGGTGACCGGCGCGCGGTCGAGCCTGTCCGCCAATGTTTCGGCCAAGGTGGCGCGCGTGCGCGAGTTATGCGACCTGCCGGTCGGCGTTGGATTCGGTATTTCTACCCCGGAGCAGGCACACGCCGTGGCCGGTTACGCCGACCTGGTTATCGTTGGCTCGGCCCTCGTTAAGACCATGCACGAAGCGGGCGCGACGCGATGCGCGGCCGAGGCTGGACGATTCGTCTCCGACCTGCGCCGCGGAATAGACGGCTGACCGGGCGTGGGCGAGTACCAGCAGACAATAGACTGGCTGTGTTCGCTGGACGCCCTGCGGGGAATGGACTTTCGCCTGGAGCGGCTGCACGCGGCCCTCGGCGCCCTGGGCAATCCCGAACGGGGACTGCCTGCCATCCAGGTGGCAGGCACCAACGGCAAGGGCTCTACGGCAGCCCTGATTCACTCGGTCTACAGTGAGGCCGGATATCGCTGTGGCCTGTTCACCTCGCCCCACCTGCAGACTTTCAGGGAGCGCATCAGGGTGGGGGCTGACTTCATAGATGAAGACCGAGTCGTCGACCTGGTTGAGCGCGTCAAGTGGGCCGGCAGCAAGGTCGAGGCTGAGCTTACCTTCTTTGAGTTTGGGACACTGATGGCCCTGTTGGAGTTCAGCCAGGCTGATCTCGACATGGCGGTTTTTGAAACCGGCCTGGGAGGCAGGCTCGACGCGACGAGCGTCGTAGACAGCGTGGCCTCGGTGATAAGCAGCATAGGCCTGGACCACTGCGAGTGGCTGGGCGACAGCGAGGAGGAAATCGCGAGAGAAAAGGCGGGCATCATACGTGCCGGTGTGCCGTTGGTTACTGGTCGTATGCGACCGGGGCCCCAGGTCGTGATTGGCGGCGTGGCCCGCGAGCTCGGGTCGCGCTGGTTGCGCTGGGGGAGAGACTTCGGCCCCTCGTCGGAAAGCGGGTTGGTGGGTCAGGCCCAACGCCACAACGCCGGCCTCGCAGCAGCGTTGATTCGAGTACTGGCCGATCGCTTTCCCGTCAATGACGAGCAGTTACGCTTGGGGTTGGAAAACGTGCGCTGGCCGGGACGCCTGGAGACCGTGGCCAACGAGCCGTGGGTAGTACTCGACGTGGCCCACAACCCGCAGTCAGTGAGCCTGCTCGTAGAGGAACTGCGCGAGCTGGATCTGCCGCGACCGCTGGTACTCGTGCTCGGGGTCATGGCTGACAAGGACTGGGGTGAGATGGCCTGTTCGCTGTTCCCGATCGCGGACCGGCTCGTACTCGTACCGGTAGACAACCCGCGCGCTCTTGATCCAGGGCAGCTGGCCAAGCTTGCCGATGGACTGCTTCCGTGGGAACTCGCCGAGACTGCCCGCGCCGGTCTGCGCAGCGCGCGGAGCACGGCTGGGCGCGAGGGTAGCGTGCTGGTCACCGGCTCGGTTTTTCTCGTTGGTGAGCTCTACCGAGAGGCGGCGGGAAGGGATGCCTTTGATGTGTAGTGGCGGGGCCAACGCGGGGCGTGGTTTGTCGCTGCTGTCCTTCGGTACTTTTGCCCTGTTGGTGTTTGGCTCGATCGGTGGCGCGCGGGCCGCGGAGGTCTCGGTAGAGGCCGACAGTATCTCTTACGAGAATGATGGCGGGCGGCTGGCCGCCGAGGGCAGCGTGCGGGCGACCTGGGACGACAGGCTCCTCGAGGCTGGTTCGCTGAGTTTTGAGCAGGAGAGCGGCGTGCTGAGCGCGCGGTCGGGGCTCAGCCTGAGCAGCCCCGACATGGAATTTCGTGCATCCAGCGCGAGGCTTATGCTCGATGATGAAACCGGTTCGCTCGAAAACGTCGAGGCCTGGTTGAAGGACAACTCGGCGTGGTTCGGCGGCGACCGGATCGAAAAGACCTCGGATCGCAACTTCAGTGTAAAACGAGGCTATTACAGCACCTGCGAACGGCAGGAAGGTGTCTCGCCTGACTGGTCTATATCGGGGTCGGAGATCGACGTTGACCTCGACGGCTACGCCAGGATCAACAACGCATCGTTCCGCGTGCGGGGAGTTCCGGTTCTCTACCTGCCCTACGTGGCCCTGCCGAGTAAGCTTGGCCGCGAATCCGGCCTGCTGTTTCCCCGCATAGGTACTTCGAATGATCGTGGCTTCCTGTATTCGCAACCTTTCTTCTGGGCCATCGACAAGCACCGCGACGCGACTTTCAGTTTAGACGTTGAGACGTCGGCCAGGATCGGTGGCACCGGCGAGTATCGCTATCGCCCATCCCGCAAAACTACCGGTCTCCTGAACGTTGAGTACTTCAACGAGAGCGTTCGAGGTGACCAGGAATCAGAAATCGTCTCGCCCGAGCTCAGTGACCGGCAGATACCGAATGATCGCGGTAGCATACAGGGCAAGCATCGGCAGGGGCTGGACTCGGGTTTGTTGCTGTATGCCGACTACATGGCTGTCAGCGACGATCTCTATTTCAGGGAGGTGAGCCCCGGGGGCAGAACCGACCTCGCTCAGCAGTTGCGTGACAGCCGCCGTTACGCCGATTCGACGGCCGGTGTCATGGGCTCGGCTGGTTATCGGAGCTACGGCATGAGCAGTTCGCTCTACCGTGATTTCTACGGTCCGGGCGGCAGTCGCAGGTTCACGGCCCAGCGGCCGATCGGCGCCTGGCTGCGGGAAGACGGAGCCGCGGGCAACGGCTTGTACTCGTTCTCGGCCACAGCCGACTACTTCAGGCGGCGACAGGGGGCGGACGGCCAGCGCCTCGATACCGTGGCCGGGCTCGAAATCCCCCTGCTCACGGGCGGTGCGCTCGACGTTTCGTCGTGGATGAGGGGGCGGCTTACCGGCTATAGTTTTGACGACCGCAGCACCTGGCGTGACGGCGTAGAGCAGCCCGCGCGCAGGCTCTCGGCCCAGGCCATTCGCGGGCTGGGTGAAGCTGGAGTCGACGCCAGGGCGGTGCTCGTCCGCGACTACAGCTTGCAGGACGGATTGATGCGTCACACGCTCGAACCGGTGGCGCGATTGGCGTGGACAAGTGGCAGCCACGGCGAATTGCCACTGTGGGATGGCGTCGATCGAATCGAGGGCAAGCGGGTGGCGACCCTCGGCCTCGAGTCGCGGTTTCTTCGGGCCGATGGCCCCGATGACCTGCCGGTGGAACGGGCCATGCTGGCGCTTACGCAAAGCTACAGGCTCGACGAAAAGGTACTGGGCAACCATTTTTCGGATCTCGACTTCGCCGTGGCTGTCGATCCTTCTTCGTCCCTGTCCTTCAGCGGCCTGGCGTCATATAATACCGGGGGTAACGTTCTCACCGGCGCGGTAGCAGCGGTAGATTACAGCAGCTCACCGCTCGCGGCACTCGGTGGCAGGCAGGGGCGTATACTGGCGGCGTATCATTTCGTGAGGGACGGGTTGGCGGATTCTCTCAGGACGCGTGCTTCGCTGGGATTATCTGAGCGGACGACACTGGCGGTTAAATTGGACTACGATTTTGTCAGTAACAAGTTCCTGGAAAAGGGAATGTCGCTGCGCTTCGGTGGGGACTGCGACTGCTGGGCCGTGGACGCCGGCGTGTCGAGCACCATCAACCCTGACGAGCTCCAGTTCAAACTGCTGGTAGAGTTGTCGGGACTCGTCGACCTGGGGTCGTCAGCCACGCATCGTGACCAGGCCCTGCTCGGCTATCTCGCCGGTCGCGAAGATAAAGGCTGGAGGTCTTCATGGTGAAAATCCTGGTCGCAGGCGCAGCGGGCTTCATAGGCTCGAACTTCGTGCGCAGGCTGCTGGCAGCCGGCGGTCACGAGGTGGTGGTTCTCGACTCGCTCACTTACGCCGGCAACATGGAGAACCTTGCAGGTCTCGATGCGTCGAACGGGTTCAGCTTCGTGCACGGCTCCATTTGCGATCCTGCCGTCGTGAAGGCCGCCGTGCAGGGCTGCGACGCGATTGTCAACTTCGCAGCCGAAACCCACGTGGATCGAAGCATAGAAAACCCGGCGGTGTTCATAGAAAGCAACGTGCTTGGAACCATGGTTCTCATTCAGGCCGCGGTCGGTGCCGGCCTACGCTTGTTGCAGGTTTCTACTGACGAGGTGTATGGCAGCCTCGGCGAGGAGGGGCTTTTTGACGAGGACTGGCCGCTTGACCCTTCCAGCCCCTACGCGGCATCCAAGGCATCGGCCGACATGCTCATCGGCGCCTCGGCGCGCACCTACGGGCTCGACGCGGTGATAACCCGCTGCGGCAATAACTACGGGCCAAGACAGTTTCCCGAAAAACTGATCCCCTTGCTGATCGCCAACGCCATGGCCGGCGAAACTCTTCCCATATACGGAGACGGACTCAACGTGCGCGACTGGATACACGTGGACGATCACTGCGACGCGCTGAGGCTGGTACTCGAAAAGGGACAAAGCGGCAGGGTCTACAACGTGTCGGCGGTGGGCGAACTCACCAACCGCGAGGTATGCTCGCGCATTCTGGCGGCCCTGGGCAAGCCCGAGAGCCTCATGCGCCACGTTGACGACAGGCCGGGGCACGACAGGCGCTACGCGCTCGATCCGTCGCGTTTGCAGAACGAGTTGGGGTGGAAGGCCAACGTAGCCTTTGACGAAGGCTTGTCTACTACCATCGAGTGGTACCAGGCCAACAGTGCCTGGTTGGATAACGTCCGTAGCGGTGAGTACCGCGGCTACTACGAGCGTATGTACGCGTCGCGATTAGAGAGTGGGACCACCGTGGCCGAAGAGGATTGAAAACTATGGGCAACGATCACAAGGCTGCCGCGACCACGAGAGTAGAGAAACCCTGGGGCCATGAAATCATATGGGCTCACACCAGTGACTACGTCGGCAAGCTCCTGCACATTAACGCGGGCCAGGCACTCAGCTACCAGTACCACGAGAAAAAAGAAGAGACGATATACGTGGTCAGCGGCACGCTTCATCTTCACGTCAGCGGCGATGATTCCCCGCCCTCGGTGATCGAACTCGTCGAGGGTGAGGTATTTCACATCACCCCGGGCTTGCGTCATCGCTTCGAAGCGAGACAGGAGGTCGACCTGATGGAAGTCTCGACTCCTTTTCTTGACGACGTTGTTCGCCTCGATGACAGGTACGGACGCTCGGGAGAGTAGTCGCGGGGTGAAGCGTGTTGCCGTAGACGTGGTCACCGGGTTTCTTGGGGCCGGCAAGACCTCGTTGCTCAGGCACGTGCTCGCCAACGGTCTCGAGGGTGAGAAGGTCGCCGTCGTGATGAACGAGCTCGGCGACATCGGTATTGATGGTCGCGTGGTCTCGGGGCTCGAACACGTCGAGGCCATGGTCGAGCTCAACAGTGGTTGCGTGTGCTGCACGATCGACGACTTTCGTTTTGACCTCGCCATGCGCGAGGTCGTTGAAACCGTAGACCCGTCGCTGATCATCATCGAGACCACTGGTGTAGCCGACCCCGGCCCGGTGGTCGACAGGGTCACGGCTTGCGGCATGGGCATCGACGCGGTGATCACCGTGGTCGACGCGGCCGCCCTGGCCAAATCGCGCAGGCGCAGCAGGGTTGTTGATCGGCAGGTGAAGGGAGCTGACTTCCTGGTCGTCAACAAGACAGACCTCGTGGGCCGGGCGAGGCTGGCCTGGTTGCGGCGAAAACTGGCCTGGAGCAACCCGCGGGCACTGATGATGGACTGTGAACAGGGTGCGGTGGACGGCGATCTGCTCTTCGGTGTGGGGGTGAAACGTCGCCGCGAGGCTGCTGTTGGCCCCGGCAAAAGCGAGAGCAGGGACGACGCAGGTGGCATATCTACCTTCAGCTGGAGCACAAAACGGCCCCTGGACAGGCGTTCTTTCGAGAAAGTCCTGGCCCGTTTGCCGGCCGCTGTGTACCGTGCCAAGGGGCTCGTCAGGTTTTTCGGGCACGAATGGGCGTGCCTCTTTAATTTTACGTGTGGGCGAACGGAGCTTAACTGGTTACAATTAGGGGAGGCAGTCGCGTCTACCGAGGCCGTGTTCATAGGCAGGATAGACGATCGCCTGAAATCAAAGCTGGCCGCGAGGCTGGATCGCTGTATACACCGGGAGTCCGAGTAGTAGTGGAAAGCACAGTCGAAGAAGAAGCAGGCGTAGAAAGCGAGGCTGGCGAAAGAACGGTCCAGTCCGGTCTCGAGGAGGCCCTGCTCAAATCGGGCAAGGTCAGCCCCGAAGAACTCCGCAACGTGAGGCGGGTGTCGCTGGAGAAGGGCGAGCGCATTGAGCGCATGCTGGTAGACCTGGGTTTCCTGTCGGAGGAAGACCTGCTCCCCATACTCTCGGCTTACCAGGGAGTGGAACTGGTCGAGGCCGACGCGATCCCCGACCCTCCGGCCGAAGTCCCTGGGGTGTCGCTCGAATTCATGCGCGGTGCCCGTATCCTTCCCATGCGGGTCGAGAACGGTAGCCTTACCCTGGCCATGGCCGATACCGGGGACAGGGCGGTGGTCGAAGCTGTTCAACAGGTGAGCGGCTTGCGGGTGAACCCGGTGCTGGTCCGGCCGCGCGACCTGCAGGAAAAGTTCAACACGATGTTCGGTACTCTCGAGAGCACCGATACCGAGGGAGAGGGGGTCGAGTTTCTCAACGAGGACGAGGAGTCGGTCGAGCACCTGCGTGACATGGCCAGCGAAGCCCCGGTCATCAGGCTGGTCAACCAGGTGTTGTCGCGCGCGGTCGAACAACGCGCGTCGGATATTCATGTTGAGCCTTTCGAGAACGAGTTGCGCATCAGGTACCGCGTGGACGGGGTGCTGCACGACATAGATTCGCCGCCGCGCAGCCAGGCAGCTGCCATAATCTCGAGGATCAAGCTCATGGCGAAACTGAATATCGCCGAGCGTCGCTTGCCCCAGGATGGTCGTATCAAGCTGCGGCTGGTCGGCCGTGAGATCGACCTCAGGGTGTCGAGCCTGCCTACGCTTTACGGCGAGAGCGTGGTCATGAGGATCCTGGACCGCTCCAGTATATCTGTGGACCTAACGGGCCTCGGGCTGCCCGAGGCTACGCTGGATGAATTTACCGGGATGATCGTCCAACCGCACGGGCTCGTGCTGGTGACCGGGCCCACCGGCTCTGGTAAGACGACCTCCTTGTACGCGGCCCTGGACAAGATCAACTCGTCGGAAAAGAAGATCATAACTATCGAGGACCCGGTTGAGTACCAGCTCGCCGGTGTCAACCAGATACACGTGAAGTCGCAGATCGGCCTGACTTTCGCGAGCGGCTTGCGTTCGATTGTCCGCCAGGACCCCGACGTAATCATGGTCGGTGAGATTCGCGACGCCGAGACCGCCGAGATCGCCATACAGGCTGCCCTGACTGGTCACCTCGTGTTCTCGACCCTGCACACCAACGACGCTGCGGGAGCTATTTCGCGGCTGTTGGAGATGGGAGTGGAGGATTACCTGCTGGCTTCTTCGTTGCTTGGGGTGATGGCCCAGCGCCTGGTGCGGAGATTGTGCCCGGACTGTAAGCAGCCGGTCAAGGCCGGCTCGGAGCTGGCTGGCGAGTTGTCCGAGGTGGAAGACTCGGCGTCCACGGTTTATGACTCCGGTGGTTGTCCCGCGTGCTCGGGGACAGGTTTTCGTGGCCGATGCGGCATCTACGAACTACTACAGGTGGACGACTCGACACGCGCGCAGATACTCTCGCGCGCGTCGGCGGGCGACATCAAGGCCGAGGCCATCAAATCGGGCATGAGGACGCTGAGGGACGACGGCTGGCGGACAGTAAAGAGCGGGGTCACCAGCGTAGCCGAGGTCCTGAGGGTTACGCAGGACGAAGGGCCGACGGCCTGACAAGCGGCGACACCGTTACCAGCGCGTCGCTTGTCAACTGCGTTGCTATCGTGCCGGCCTGGCGCAATGCCGACACTATTGTTTCTACCTTGAGCTCGTTGCTCGTCCAGCAACCACTGTCACCGCGACGCGTCATCGTCGTTGTTTCGCCTGGAGATGACACCGCTTGCAGGGCGCGATCAATCGCGGGAGTCGAAGTGGTCGAAGTGGCCGAGCGCTTGCTTGCCGGTACTGCTCGCAATCTTGGCAGGGGAATGGCTGGCGATGTAGATCAATTGCTGTTCGTAGACGCCGACTGCACTCTCGAGAGCAGCGCTTTGTGCAAGTTGCAAATGGCCATGCAGGGGCAAGACCTCGTGGCGGCTGGTGCTGGCATCGACAGGGATAATCCCGGTCTCGTGAGCTGGTTGCGCCACAGCCTGGAGTTCAAGGAGATTGGCCGTGGTGCCCCGGTCAGCGAGCGCGGGCCGCTGGCCTCCGCGGCCCTGTTGTGCCGGGCCGACGCCTTCGACCGGGCAGGGGGGTTTCCAGACACCTGGCCGGGCGAGGACACGGCGTTGTTGCATTCACTGCGAGCCGCGGGTGGTCGCGCGCGCCTGGTGCCCAGCGCGCGGGCCCGCCATCGTCACCCGGCGGGACTGGCCCGTGCGCTACGGCACCAGTGGCTGCTCGGCGCCGGCTCGGCGCGCGCGAGACTTTCGGCTGATATGCCGGGCAGCCGTTTTGCCCGCAATCCGCTGCTTGGCCTGTTGCTGTTCCCCGGTAGGGTCGGCCGGGGCCTGGCCTGGTTCCTGCGCTATCGCCCATCGGAATTGCCGCTTTTTCTTATAGCCAGTCCGCTGTACATATGTGGGATTGCCGCTTGGACCATCGGCTTTGTCGCCACATCGTGGCGCGAGTCGCGTGGCCGGGGCGGACGGGTTTTCATCGACGGTGTCGACAGCGGCCGAACCAACAACCAGCCAGTACGCGCCCGTGGCGGGCAAGCCACGGGTCACCGTCGTGGTCGTGCACCACAACACCCCTGATTACCTGCACAGTTGCCTGCGCCGGGTCGATGAGGCGCTGGGCGACCTCGCCTGCGAGGTGGTGGTCGTTGACAACGGGTCCCAGGGCAACGGCCGTCCGGGTATTCGATCCGGCGGCCGCCTGCGCGTCATATCGAACCGGGAGAACCGGGGGTTCGCTGTGGCAGCCAACCAGGGTGCTTTTGCCGCCGGAGGGGAGTACCTGCTGTTTCTCAACAGCGAGGTAAAACTCACACCCCGCAGCGTGCCAGAACTGCTGGCCGTACTCGAGCGCAACCCCGGTCTGGCCGCGGTGGCGCCGCTGGCCATCGGCCTCGAAGGTCGATCCAGGTTTCCGGGCATGAAGTTTCTCAACCCATGGAACCACGCAGCGTCTCTCATCGGCCTCGGTGGCATCGCTGCGTTGTCCAGGGAGTGGCAGGTCCAGGGACGCGGTTTGACCGAGGTCGACTGGATCAGTGCTTCAACCATGTTGATGCGGCGCAGGGCCTTCGAGGGGGCCTGTGGGTTTGATGAACACTATTTCTTCTACGAAGAAGACGAAGACCTGTGCTGGCGCCTGGCCCGGCAGGGTCACAGGGTCGCGGTATGGGGTGCCACCAGGGTATTTGATCCGGGCGGCGTCAGTGCCGCGATAAGCGGCGACTGGCCGGTGGCCGAGTTTTACCGGGGCCAGCTGCGTTTCGTACGTCGTCGCTGGGGCAGGCTCGGCTTGCTCGGCTATCGCGGTTGCATAGCGTTTGCTCTGCTGGCCAAGCTTCTGCTGCGCTGGGTGATGCCGATACGGGGCTGGCGCAAGGGCACCGGTATGGACCGCCGGCAGCTGGCGCTCGCTCTTCGCACGGTGATAACCGGCCCACGGGCATCCGCGCAAGCCGGAGAGGCAGCGCGCGTCGCACGTTGAGAGTCTCACCGGAGTACAGCGCTCCCATGCAGCGCGGGACCTCGTTGGCCCGCCTGGCCCGCTTTAGTGATTGTTTATGGTTGCTGGCTGCGAGAGCGCTTTCTGTTCGTTATCGCCGCTCGGTACTCGGTTTTGCCTGGACCCTTTTCTACCCGCTGGGGACGATGGTCATTCTCAGCCTGGTCTTTTCACAAGTGTTCGCCGGAGTGGGCCACTACGCGTTTTACGTAATAACGGGGGTCCTGCCCTGGGGGTTTTTTTCGCTGGCCAGCATACAGGCCGCCGACAGCCTCCTGGCCGCCTCGCCGGTGCTGCGTAAAGTCTATGTACCCTCGGTGGTGTTTCCGGCCTCGGTGGTGACGGCCAACTTCGTTAATCTCCTGCTGTCCCTGTTGGTGCTGCCGCTGGTCGCCCTGGCGACGGGCGCACAGGCGCTCCCGTCCTTCGGGCTGCTGGCACTGGCGCTTGTCTGCCTGCTCGCCTTCACGGGCGGGGTGTCGTTACTGTTGGCGGCGGTGAACCTGTTTTTCCAGGACGTGCGATACTTTTTTGAGGGTATCCTGCTGCTCTGGTTCTACGCTACGCCCATTGTTTACCCGGTATCCGTGTTGCCCGAACACTTGTCGTGGTTGCCGGCTATCAACCCCTTTGCCTGGATACTGCTGCTCATGCGCGGAGCGCTTTACGGTTCTGTTGTTCCCGTCGGTGCGCCGCTGTTGTGCGTGGCTTTTTCGTTCTCGGTGCTCGCTATCGGCTGGATGTTGTTTCACAGGCTTGAGAGGCGGTTCTACGCGTGGCTCTAGTGGCGACAGCGGCCCCCGCAAAGGCGGGCCAGCGCCGCGTGGTGCAGGTTGAAGAACTAGGGGTACGCTTGCGTTCCGAAACACACCGCGTGCGGTCGCTGCGCGAGTACCTGCTCCTCGGCCGCCGACACGTGGGCCGCGTGAGCTGGTTCGAAGCCTTGTCGGGTATAACGGTCTCCCTGCAGGCGGGAGAGCTGCTCGGGGTCGTGGGCGACAACGGTGCAGGCAAGACGACTTTTCTGCGCGTGCTCGCGGGTATAGTTCCGCCCAGCGAAGGCCGTGTATCGGTGGCGGGTGCCATAGCTCCACTGGTAGAGATGGGGGCGGGGTTCGACGTTGAACTCACGGGTCGCGAGAACGTCTTTCTATATGGTGCCATGCTCGGCCTCGACCGCCGCCGGGTCGCCGGACTGTTCGACGTCATGGTCGATTTTGCCGGACTCCAGGATTCGATGGACACGGCGGTCAAAAACTATTCGTCGGGCATGGTAGCGCGTCTCGGGTTCTCCGTGGCCACCGCCGTTCCTCCCGCGCTCCTGCTCGTCGACGAAGCGCTGGCGGTTGGAGACGCTAACTTCAGGCTGCGCTGCAGCGATCGCATCGATCGCCTGCGCGAGCAGGGGACGGTCGTGGTGCTGGTTAGCCACGATCTCGAACTGGTAAGGTCGCAGGCCGACACCGCTCTCTGGCTTCACGAGGGCAGGGTGGGGGCCGTTGGCGAGGTGGGTGCGGTGCTCGCAGCATACCAAGCGCAGCTTGAGCGGGGCGGCGGGGAAGTCGCCGCGTGAGCGCGGTCCAGGAGGCCGGCTGTGGTTTCGCCGGAGCTGATGTCGCGGTGATCGTAGTGGCCTACCGGGCCGGTACGGGCCTGTTCGATTGCGTGCAGGCGCTGAGGGCCGACACGAATCGGTCAACGGAAATCGTACTGGTGGACAACGGCGGCCTGGCCGACGAGGTTGCAGAAGCCGCGGCCCGTTTCTCTCCTGTCACTGTGCTGGGGAGTGGCCACAACCTTGGCTTCGCGGGCGGAGTGAACCTGGCCATGCGCTGGCTGCTCGGCCGCAAGGGGCGCGGACCCCGGGTGGTGGCGTTGGTCAACCAGGACTGCGTAGTGAGACCCGGCTGGTTGGCTCCACTTGTTGCGGCGCTCCTGGAGCCCGGAGACCGAGTGGCCGTGGCCGGTGCGACGCTGCTCGACGCCCGGGGGCTTCTGATTCAACACGCCGGCGGAGTGATCCACGTCAACGGGCTCACCGATCACATGGGCCGCGGTCGCGGCGTCGACGAAACTGGGCAGCTCCAAGCGCGGGACGTCGCCTACGTCACCGGGGCACTGTGCGCACTCAGCGTCGATGCGTGGTCGCGGCTGGGGCCGATGGACGAGGGCTATCACCCTGTTTACTTCGAAGAGGTCGACTACTGCGTCCGCGCTCGTGAGCAGGGCTACCGCGTGGTTTACGTGCCTGCGAGCGTGGGGCTGCACCAGGAGGCTGCCAGTTCAGGCGCCGGCAGCCGTTTGTATTTTGACCGCTATCATCGCGGGCGAGTCAGGTTTGCGCGTCTTCACCTGCTGGGGAGGGGGCGGCGGCTTCGTTTCATTGCCGCGGAGCTCAAGTGGCTGGTCTCGCTGCGCAGTCGCGAACAACTGCTGCCTGCACTGGGAGCATGGCTGGCCTACCTGCGAGGCGGCGTATCCGCCGGGCGGCAGAAGGCCGCTGCAGGGACGGCTTCGCACATGCTTACTGCCGCCGCCCGGCCGGGTTTCAAGGGTCCTGGGAGTCACGGCCGATGAGCAGGATCTGCCTCGTGGGTGTAGGCCTGCCCTCGCTGGTGGCCGGTAGTTCTCACTGCGGTCCGGGTCTGCGCAGCGGGCACTTTGCTGGGGCGCTGGCAGAGGCAGGCCACGAATTGCTTCTCCTGTATCTCGACCACGCGGCCATGGCCGGGCCTTCACTTGCAGACGCCCGTAGGATCGCACCGGGCGTGCTCGCACTGGCGGCCCCGGAGCCCGATTTCGCGCCGGGTTCCCTGGCCGCCGTGGCTCAGGATTTCGGGGCCCGGGCGGTGGTTGGGTGCACGGCCTACGGCAGCTCGTTGGCCTTGCGGCTGGAGCTGGGTCTACCTGCCTGGGCAGACCTGATGGGAGACCTGATGGCCGAAGCCCAGGCCAAGGCCGCGTTGCTTGGTGACGATAGTTGCCTGCTGCACTTCTGGAGTCTGCTGGGGCCGGTACTGGCCGGGGCCGACAGGTTTTCGGCTGTTTCGCAGGCCCAGGCAGACGCGCTGGTCGGCCAGCTGGGCCTGGCGGGCAGGCTGTCTTCTGCCACCGCCGGCGAGCGCCTGGTCGAAGTCATTCGCTGCGCGGCGGATCCCCCGGACGAGCGCGGCGACCAAGCCGATAGCGGAATACTGAGCGAGCTGCCCGACGACGCATTCGTGGCGGCCTGGGCCGGCAGCTTCAATACCTGGTGTGACGTAGACCTGCTGTTTGACGGCGTTGAGTCGGCCATGGCCGAGAATCCTTCGCTGCACCTGCTCGTAACCGGCGGCGAGGTGGAAGGCCACGACAGTGTAACCTGGCGGCGTTTTACTGACCTCGTCGTGGGCAGCAGGCAGCGCGACAGATACCACCTGCTCGGCCGGGTCGAAGACTCGGTTCTCGCCGAGGTCTACCGGCGGTCCGACGTCGGGCTGGTCGTCGAAAAAGATCTCTACGAGCGGCAACTGGGAGCGGAAAACAGGGTAGTGCAGTGGATGGCCCACGGCGTGCCGGTGTTGACGACCTACCGCAGCCAGGCTGGCCGCGATCTCGTCGGGCGGGGGCTGTCCTTTGCCATTCCCGGGCGCAGCGCCGAGGGCCTGGCCGAGTCGTTGCTGGCGCTGGCCGATGACCCTGCGCGCCTGGCGGCAGCCTCGTTGGCCTGTGCCCGCGAGGCGCGCGAGGCCTGGACGGTATCGGCCGTTGCGGCGCCGTTGCTGGCCTGGTGTGCGAGCCCGGTGAGGGCGGGCGACGCGGGCGCCGAAGCGGTGTTGCAGGTGGGCTTGTTTTCCGAGCCGGCTGCGATGGTACACCTGCTTGAAAGCTACCTCGCGTCTCTGGGGCCGGCCCAGATCGCTTACCGCGCGCCGCGCTGGCTGTTGAGACGGCTGCTGCGGAGTGTTTCGTCCGCGGGCCAGGGCAACGGCAGGCTCAGCGACCGCCGCGCCGACGAATCCCGTGACAGGGCTGTTGAGAAGATAGCTGGGGCCACCTAGTATCTGCCGCCGTGGGTGTCCGGGTGCTCGTAATTGGTCTGGACGGGGTTCCCTGGGATCTCGTCAGCCGCTGGGCAGAGCAGGGAATCATGCCCAATCTCGCGCGGCTCATACGCGAGGGAACGGCCGGGCCGCTGGACTCGACTATCCCGCCTACCTCCGGGCCGTCGTGGACAACGTTTTCTACCGGCCGGAATCCAGGTAACACGGGTATCTACGATTTTCTCTACCGTCGCGCCGACGACTACGTGTTTCCGCCCGTCAACACGACGATGCGCAGCGGCAAAACCCTGTGGCGCATGCTCTCGGAAAGGGGCGACAGGGTTTGCGTGGTCAACCTGCCGGTGTCTTACCCGGTGGAAGAAGTCAACGGCGTGATGGTGAGCGGTTGGATGACGCCGTACTTTGCCCGCGATTACACCTGGCCCCGCGAGCTGGCCGGCGAACTCGATGAACTGGTCGGGAACTATCGCATCTACCCTTCAGAGACTTGGTCGGCGGGCCGGTCGAAGGCCTTCTTTCGCGCTTCGGACGAACTGCTCGAAATGCTTACCCGCAGCAATCTTCACTTGATGGAGCGCGAAGACTGGGACCTCTTCATGGGCGTCTACTTCGACACCGACAGGGTCCTTCACCAGGTCTACCAGTTTCTCGACGAGGGGCATCCTTGGAGGGAAGGCCGCGAGGGTGACTGGTCGGAGCCCGTGCTGCGTTACTTTTCCCGGCTCGACGCCGACATCGGACGGCTCGTGGACAAGGCCGGCGAGCAGGCCAGGGTCCTGGTCATGTCAGACCACGGCATGGGCCGGGCGTCGCGCTTCGTGGTGCTCAACAACCTTCTGCTCAAGCTGGGATTCATCCAGCTTTCCGACGACATCGCCACCAGGTTCAAGGCCTTTGTTTTTCGGCGCGGGTTTACACTGCGCAACGTTCACAAGCTGGTCGACCGCCTGGGCCTCGCACGCCACGCCGAGTACAAGAACGTGTACTCTTTCGACGGACTGTTGAAACGGTTTTTCCTTTCGTTTCTCAACGTCGACTGGAGTCGCTCGCGCGCGTACTCTTTTGGTCGACACTACGGCTCGCTGTTCGTTAACCTCAAGGGACGCGAACCCCAGGGCTGCGTGGAGCCCGGAGCCGAGTACGAAAAATTGCGCGACGAACTTGAACACGCATTGCTCGCTTACGTCGATCCGGACCTGGGACGCCCGTTGGTCAAGCGCTGCCTGCGACGCGAGGACGTTTATCACGGCGAGAGGTTCGAAGAGGCGCCCGACCTTCTCCTGCTACCCGAGGACCCGGCCGATATCTTTTTCGGGCTTTCCGATTTCGGCTCGAGCAGGGTCTGGGATCGTACTTACCGTTACTCGGGTATGCACCGCGAGCAGGGTCTGCTGGTTGCCCACGGGCCCGGCGTAAAGAGTGGTCAGGCGTTTGCCGGCGGTGGGGTAGTGGACCTGGCGCCGACGCTCATGCACATGCTCGGACGCCAGGTGCCGGGGGATCTCGACGGGCGCGTGCTCGAGTCGCTGTTCACCCCCGCCTGGCTCGCTGCCAACCCCCCTGACCTGGGCGGTGGCAGCTCGGCGCAGTCGCCCGACGGCGTGAAGCCGTTCAACGAAGACGAGGAAGAAGAGATCATGGACCGACTGCGCGACCTCGGGTACATGAACTGAGGCGTGGCCAGGCGCGCTACCAGTAAAGGGCTGCTGCTGCTGGCGCTGGCCGGGGCGCTGGGTTGGTGGCCGTTGTTGCCGCCCTGGTTGCTGCTCGTGCTGCTGCTGTGGTTGCCCGGCGCATCAGCCCTTGAAGGCCTGCGGGGGCTGGGTATGGCGGGAAACCGGGTCGCCGGTGACGCGCCCGAGTTGGCACTGCTGATGGCCGGGCCCGGTCGCTTGTGCCTCGAAGTGGCGCTGAGCTTGTTGCTGCTCGCCGCGGCCAGCCTGCCGGTTCCGCTGCTGGGCTTGTCCTGGCAGCTCTCCCCGTTATTGCTGGCGCTGTCGTTCCTGCCGGTTTCCATTGGCGGGCTGCTGCGCGGTCGCGGGGCGTGGCTGGAGTTGGGTGTCTGTGAGCGCGCGGCCATGCGCCGTGCGTGGCTGGCCGCGGGGCTGGCCGTGCTGGCGCTGTTGCCGGTCGTGCTGGCTCATGCCGGGGCCACGGTAGACGACTGGTGGGACTTAGCTCGCCTGCGGTCGTGGTTGTCTGGCTCGGGGGGCTTTGCCGAGCCGTTTTTTGATTCGGGTTTTGTCCACCCCAGGTTTACCTGGAACGCGTGGCTGGCCGTACAGGCGCTGGTAGCGGGCGTGACCGGCGGCGACCCGGTTGCGCTCCAGGCCGGCCCGCTGGCGGTCTGCTGTTGCGTGATGGCGGTTTCGGGCGTGGCCTGCCTCGCCACTGCCCTGTTCGGCAGGCGCGTTGAATTGCCGCTGGCCTTACTGCTGGTGCCGGTGTGGATCTACGGAACCGAGGCGCTGCCGTTTTTCAAGCGCTTGTACCAGGACAAGTTCGTAGCCGGCCTGACACTTGCGCCCGCTACCCTGGCACTGAGCTGGATATACCTGCGCCGGCCCTCGAGCCTGGCGGCCCTGCTTTTGTTTGCCTGCGCCCTGGCGACGGCCTGCGTGCACGGGCTTGTCTATGCGCTTACCTGCCTCGGGGTGCTGGCGCTGATCCTGGCGTCGTGGGGCCACGGCGGCAGCCGCGCGGTGGTGGCGTGTTTGCCCGCCTTGGTATTGGCCCTGGGCCTGCCCCTGGTTTTTCCGTTGTGGCAGGGCTTGTCGTTGGGCCCCGTGTTCAAGGCGCAGGGGATCTCGATGCTGGCCCCGGACAACCCGGTGGTGGCTGCCCACGCGAGACTCGGACGCCTGTTGTGGATTGAGAGCGGCTGGACAGTGGTGAACCCGGCGGCTGTTTTTGGTCCGCCGGCCCTGCTTGCGTTGCCGGGGCTGTGGTTGGCCTGGCGGCGAAAACACCAGCCTGCCTTCGCGGCCTTGCTGGCTCTCTCCCTTTTGCCAGCATTGTTGCTTTTCGTTCCCGGCCTGTCTGCCCTCGCCGGTAGAGTGTTCGTTCCGTGGATGTTGTATCGCGTGGGGTGGTTGGTGCCGGTCTGTCTGCTGGCGGCGCTGTTACCCGCCCAGATTCTCCGCTGGCCCGGTGGCGCGAGAGCGCGTGTGGCCGGGCTGGTCGCGGTGTCGGTGATGGCCTTGTCGCTGTCCGCACCGGTGGCTGCCGACCGGCTGCGCAGGGACATGCACGCCCACCCCTGGCCGCGGGTGGATAAACCGCGGGGCGCCGCGCAGCAGGTCTACCGCTTTCTTGCAGGCGCCAGCGACCGCAGCGTCGTTATGGCCCCCCTGAGATTCTCCGAATTGTTACCGGCCCTGTCGGGCAAGCCGGTGGTAGCGGCCACCGAGCGTTGCACCCTGGTGTTTTCACGCAACGCGGCCGAGGCCTACCGCAGGCTGAAAGATTCGACCGAGTTCTACCTGCCGACGACAAGCGCTGGGCGGCGCGGGCAGATAGCCTCGAGTTACCAAGCCGGCTACGTGGTGGTGCCGAGGCGACTGGTAGCTGCAGGCAGTGAAGATCCGTGGCTGCGACGCACGAGTGCCTCCAGTTATATCGCCATGGAGGCCGCTGCGACCGATGACGGGATTGGCGAGTTTCCGCGGCAATGGATACGCGTGCTCGAAAACAGGGACTATCTTGTTTTTGCTACCGGGGATACGACCGAAGCGGTGGACGGCAGGCGGATGGCGGCGGGCGGTGGTGATCTGTCATCCTGGCGTAAGTTCCTGGAACTGGATCCGGACCCCGGCCCGGATCCGGCAGCACAAGCTGGCCTTCAACCGGGCAGCGTGGACACTTCGGGAGGGCAGACAGTGGCAGGTCTGTACGATGAGCGCCGACTGCTGCTGAACGCCAACCCGCCGTCTCTGTCCCGTGGAAAGACCGACTCGATCAACTGGCGCGGGGCAGTGTCTGCGTGGGAGGCCTCGGCTGCCTGGGTAGAGCTGGCCCTGCAACTGCCCGAGGACTGCATTGTCAGCGGTGTAGAGGTCGTTCCTTTGCAGGATAGCGGCAGCAGGCAGGTTTTCGAGCTCAGTTCAGAGGGACACCGCACGAGGCGACGGGCTCTTGATGGATTACCTATCGCGTTGCCTCTTGAGCCACGCAGGAGGACGCGGGTTGATCTGCAACTGGTCGGGCTGTTGGGCTTGTCGCCGGCGCTGTCTGATCTGCGCGTTACCGGCGATCCCGAAAGTTGCAGGCCACGCCGGGCCGAGTTACCGCGAGTTGAAATTGGCACGGGCGAGTTACTGGAACTGGCGTGGACTTTTCCGCTCAACGCAAGGGCGGGCCTTGGCCTGGCCCGTCACCTTGCCGACGAGGGGCGGCCCGGCGACGCGCGGGCCGTGCTCGCGGCGGCGCTGGCGACTGACCCCGGGCTGGCCAGCGCCTGGGTAGAGTACGGGCTGATGCTCGATCAGCAGGGGGATTCCGATGGCGCGGTGGTCGCTTTTCGCCGAGCTCTCGAGGTGGACTCTAACCATGCCTGGGCGCAGGGCTGCCTGTCCTGGGGCCTTTTTCGCAGGGGCAACCTGCCGGCTTCCGTATACCATTCGGCTCGCGCGTTGCGCCTGGACGAGGGCTACGCCGACGCCTGGACGCTGCTGGGGATGGCCCTGCGGTCGGCCGGCGCCCGCTCGCTGGCCGAGAGTTCTCTGCGGCGGGCGTTAGAAGAGGACCCCGGTCGTGCCTGGGGCGTGCTGGAACTCGCCCGCCTGCTGGAGGACGACGGTCGCCGGGCGGAAGCTGTGCACCTGCTTGACGACTTCGTGCGGCGTGAGCCCGGCGAAAGCAAGGCTGCGCGGCTGCTACGCTCAAGGTTGCAGGCCGGAGCTGCGGTACCGGGGTGAAGATCGCGCTGCTCGGGCCCGCGCCACCAATGCGTGGCGGTATCGCGGCGCATAGTCGCGGGTTGTTGCGCGAGCTGGAGAGCAACGGGCACGACACCCTTCTTGTCTCCTGGCGTCGACCGTACCCGCCAGGCGCGCGTGGCTACCAGCTCATCGATGAAGATCCTTCGGCCCTGCTCGACGTTCTCAACCCGGTGGCCTGGAGGAGGGCGGCGCGGCAGCTTGTTGAACAGGCTCCGGATGTCCTGGTCGTGCAGTGGTGGCACCCGGTTACTGCGCCCTGTCTCGCCTGGGTCCTGGCCTCTTGTCGCGGCGCTGGCCTCGACGCACCCGTGCTGGTTGTCTGCCACAATCACACCCCGCACGAATATTTTCCGGGCAGCAGGTCGCTCACCCGCCTGCTTCTGGGTCGGGCCGACGGCTTGCTTGCCCACTCCCGGTGGGTGGCAACCGAGCTCGGGCGGCGCTACCCGAGGGCTGCTTTGCGGAGCTGCCCTATGCCGGTGCTGGAAGATTACTCTTCGAGTTTTCCTGGTCGCGCCGAAGCCAGGAAAAGACTCGGCCTCGACAACAGTGGGGTGGTCTTTCTCGCCGCCGGACATTTGCGCCGCTACAAGGGCGTCGAGTTGTTGCTGGATTCCTGGCTGCGTTCGGGTCTTGGCAACGAGGGGGCGATGCTCATTCTTGCGGGCAGCGATTACCTGCCGGCCCGTACTCGACGTCGACTGCTGTCGTCTCTCGGCCCTTCGTGTCGGTTGTTCGATCACTATCTCGACGACGAGGAGCTGGCCACCCTGCTGGCCGCCAGTGACGTGGCGGTGTCTCCCTGCCTGAGGGCGTCTCAGAGTGGCTTTCTGCCCTTGGCCGAGGCCTCGGGACTGGCCCTTCTGGCAAGCGACGCGGGCGGCCTGGCCGAACAGCTGAAGGGAGGGGCACGGCAGGAGCTTTTTGCGGCGGGAAATCCAGCCCAACTTTCCCGCGCGCTGCAGAGGGCAGCACAGACGGCAGTATCCGTCCCCCCGGGGGGGGGCTGGGATACCGACAAGGTGAAGAAAAGCTGGCAGCAAGCAGTCCAAACCCTTGAGGACGAACTCAAAGGGCTTTTACGGCGGCGGGATACCGGGATAGCTGCGGCCGGACGGCCTGGCGTGGTATAATTCCCAGTTCCAATGCCGGTCTATTCTTACCAGGCCCTTGACCAGGACGGACAGCTTGTCGAGGGCGTAATTGACGCTGACACCGAGTCGACGGTCATTGCCGGACTGCGTGGCCAGGGACGCCGGCCGCTCTCGGTTTCGCTGGGAGAGAGCACGGGCCAGTCCAAGGGGTTTTCGCTGCCGGATCTCGCGTCTCTTCTGGGCCGCGACAAGGTACGCACGCACGACCTTGCGTTGTTTACGCGCGAGCTGGCCACCTTGTTGCGCGCGGGTATGCCACTGGACCGCAGCCTGCACAGTCTCGCCGGGCTGAGCGAAAGGGAGGCCATGAAGGCCGTCGTCAGTGACGTTATGAAGATGGTCAGGGAGGGCAAAGCTCTCTCGTCTGCGCTCACGGAGCGGCCCACCGTCTTTCCGCCTCTGTACGTCAACATGGTTCGCGCCGGTGAAGCCGGTGGCGTACTGGAGTCGGTGCTCGAGCGCTTGGCCGACTACATGGAAACCTCGGAGAAAAACCGCGAAGAGATTCGTTCGGCTATGACCTACCCGGCTATTCTCGGGTTCGTCGGTAGCATCTCGATCATCATCCTGCTCACCTACGTCCTGCCCCGCTTCACCGTCATATTCGAAGACCTCGGTGCGGCCATGCCGCTGTCGACCCGCATAGTGATGGGCGCAAGCGAGTTCATACAGAACTGGTGGTTTATGATCATCCTCGCTGGGGTGGGCTCCTGGCAGGGGTTCAAGCGCTGGGCCGCTACTCCCAGGGGGCGTGTCCTGCTCGACGACTGGAAACTGCGCGCGCCCCTGCTCGGCGATCTCACGCGCAAGGGGCAGGTCGCCGATTTCGCGCGTACGCTCGGCACCATGCTCAAGAGTGGTGTGCCGTTGATCCAGTCGCTGGAAATCGTCAGGGAAGTAATAACCAACACCGTCATCAGCCAGGCGGTCGAAGTTGTGCAGCGAGACGTCAGCGAGGGCAAGGGCATGGCCACCACGTTGGAACGAAGCAACGTGTTTCCGTCGCTCGCGCTGCAGATGGTGGCCGTCGGTGAAGAAACAGGGCGGCTCGACGACATGCTACTGGTCGTCAGCGAACACTACGACCGTGAAGTTGGTACGGCCATAACCAGGTTCATGTCCATGCTTGAGCCGGCGATGCTCATGATCATGGGCCTGGTGACCGGATTCATAGTCGTATCCATGATGTCGGCGGTGTTCAGCGTCAACGAGCTGGTGGGCTGAAGTTAAGTGAAGCGGAGGTAAGCGAGAATGATGGACTCCAACAAAAAACGAAGCGGACAGCAGGGTTTCACCATGATCGAGCTGCTGCTCGTGATGGTAATACTGGGCATGCTGGCGGCCCTGGTCGGGCCCAACCTGATCGGGCAGGCTGGCAAGGCTCGCAGCAAGGCGGCCAGGGTGCAGATAGCCAACCTTGGCACGGCGCTGGATACCTACGCGCTCGACGTTGGCAGGTATCCCAGCGGGGCAGAGGGCCTGGAGGGGCTCAGGGACCGCCCGTCGGGACTGGCCATGTGGGACGGACCGTACCTGCCCAAGAAGGTCCCGATGGACCCCTGGGGTAACCAGTACCAGTACCAGGAGCCGAGTACGGGGGGCCTCTACACGATCACCTCTTACGGATCCGACGGCAGGGCAGGTGGCGAGGGCGACGCCGCCGACATAACCAACCTCGACTGAGATCTTTCCGTGTTGAAAAGCAGCACCCGCACAGGATCGAGCAAGGGTTTTACACTCATAGAGCTGGTCGTGGTCATGGTCATCCTGGCCGTGACCGCTGTGCTGGTGTTGCCCTCGGTGCAGGGTGGTATGCGGCAGCGCGAAGTGCGACGTTCGCTGCAACTCTTTGTGGCCTCGGCTCGCAGGGCTTCGTCGCGTGCCACCTTCGAAAGAAAGCCCGAGTCGGTGGCCGTGTGGCCACTGGAAGGTAAATGGTCGGTAGGGGTGCCGCGGCAGGAGTTCCTGTACGGAGAAGGCGACGGTACAGCGAGCTCCGGCAAGATATTTGAGCTGCCCGAGTTCGGGCGTTTCAAAGAAGTGCTCGGCGGCAGGGTCGTGCCGGGGGACATCGTGTTGTTCGATTTTTATCCCGCGGGTGGTTCGAGCGGTGGCAGCGTCGAGATACTCTACGACGTGGGGGGCGAGCAACAACGCTGGACCTTGAGCATAGACCCCCTTCTGAGCGATGTAAGAGTTGAGGCTCCGCAGGGATGACCATTGGGCGAACACACACGCCGCGTCCCGCACCACGACGACAACAAGGCTTCACGCTACTCGAAGTGGTGATCGCCGTCTCCTTCATGGCGGTGGCCATGGCCGTGTGCATGGAGCTGTTTTCGGGAAGCCTCAAGCTGGCTGGGCGGGCTTCTGCCAGCAGCGAGGCCACTATATTGGCCTCTTCGGTCATGGACGGAGTGATGTGGAAGGTCGAGCTCGATGACACCGAGGAGCGAGGCAGCGAAGGTCGTTTTGACTGGACTCTTTCGGTGACCGGCGTCGAGGCCGAGCTGGGGGCCTGGGAGGGCGTGCCCCGTGAAGATCTCAGCGACGATTACGAACTCAAAAGGGTTGAAGTCGCGGTTGCCTGGCGAGGCGTTTCGGGCGACCGCCGGGTGGCGCTGGCCACCACGCGCATGCAGGAGAGGTACTGAAAGTCGGTGAGGAGTGATTTTCAGCGCGGGTTCACCCTGGTGGAGATGATGATCGCCATGACCATCGTCACGCTGATAGCTGCGTCCATATACGGGGTGGTGTCCATAGGCGCGCGCTCGGCCGGCTCCGGGGAGCGCGTAACCGAACAGGCCCGCCGTCATCGCGTGGCCACGGGGCTCATCACGCGCCAGCTTTCTTCGGCCGTGGCCATACGACTGGAGGACGAGGACGGCGAGTCGGTGCCCTACTTTCTCGGTGAGAGTGAGAGCGTGGAGTTTGTTACGGCGGCGCCGCAGCGGCCCGATTCGAGTGGCATGGGCCTGGTACGCTACTGGTACGAAGACGGCGCGCTGTTGATGTCGGAGATGCCGGCATTTGCGGTGGCGGGGGCCAACAGGCTGGGTGTCGACCTGGAGGATTACACGCTGACGACAGTGTTGTTCTACGACGTCGACCGGTTTCGCGTGGACTACCTGCGCACGTCAAATGACATCGATGATTGGGAAGAAAGCTGGGACGCGGCCGATAGCGAGGAGCTACCGTCGGTGGTGCGTTTTGAATTGAGCTCCGAAATACCCGGCGGGCCCAGCTGGACGCACGAAGTCCCGGTCTACGTGGCCGCCATAAATGAGCTGCACGGAGAAGATGATTTTCGCGGGGTCAAGTCGATCAAGTCCACGCTGAACAAGAAGGACAAGGACTCCGACAAGGACCCCGACAAGGCAGAGTCCCGGTCGAAGTCGTCTTCATCGTCTAAAACCGGTACGTCCGGCCGCAAAACCACGAGCACTACCTGACATGGAGCAGACAAAAAAGTCGCGGCAGGCGGGAGTGGCCCTTATACTTGTAGTGTGGACTTTTGCTGCCCTGTCAGTAATGGCGGCAGAGTTTGCGAGGGCCATGAGGGAGGACGCCCGGAGGGCCGGCAACTTTGAGCGGTCAACCCGGGCCCGCTACGTGGGTGTGGCAGCTGTGAACGAAGTGCTGCTGCTCCTGACCGAACGGGTGGGCAAGAGCAGGCGCAATCGCTCGAAGGACAAGGAAGAAGAGGAAGAACAGGTCGGCCCGCTGGACCTGCTGGTACAGGGGGATGGCCAGTGGGTGAGGTCGAGATTCCTGGGGCAACCCTGCGAGGTGAGGGTGTCCGATGAGGGCGGTAAGCTTGCCCTGAATGCTATCGACAGGGAAGCTGTCGAAGAGATAATGATGAACCTGGGTTACACGGAACTCGAGGCAGAGACAGTTGCCGACTCTATCGCCGATTGGCGTGACGGCGACGACCTGCACCGTGTGAACGGAGCCGAGGACCAGTACTACGAGAGCCTGTCCCGACCTTACGTGGCCAAGAATGGTCCCTTCGATTCGCTGGAAGAATTGTTGCTCGTGAGGGGTGTGACCCCATTCGTTTTTTACGGAGACAGTGAGCTGCCCGGCTTGCGGGATATTTTTTCGGTCTACCATGACAGCAAGCGTCTCAATTCCACCACGGTGCCGGCAGCGGTGATGATGGCCCTGAGTGGAGTAGAGAAAGAAGAAGCCTGGGGCTTCAGCGATGAGCGGGCAGTTGACGGCAGGGAAGTGCCGCCTGCTCTGCGAGAGTTGCTCGATGGCGGCGCGGTTTCTGCGAGGCCTTCGGCCATGCGCGTGGTCACGGTCGAGGCCCGGGTCAAGGAGCGAGGCGGCCGGGTTCTAGGGCAGGTGAGCACGGTGGTCAAGCTGGGTGGCAGAGGCGAGGGCTTCCAGGCCCTGCGCTGGAACGACGTGGTTTTCTCGCGTCCTGGCTTCGGTGACGACCGCGGGGACCTGGACGAAGCGGGCCTGGGGATGGTGGCCGGCTGATGGCGCTGACCGGATTTCTTGGTCGCCTGGGGCGTGCCGATTTTGCCGACGCGTTGGGCATCTACCTGACGTCTGGACTGGTCTCCCTGGTGTTGGTCCGCAAGCGGGTCAACTCGGTCAAGGTGGTGGCGGTCGAAAGCGCGGAGCTCGCCGGAGAATCCGACGCTCGTGATTCTGTCCTCGAGGGCGTGATCAAGGGCTTTGTCGAGCGGCACGGGATTGACGACGCCCGCGTTTCCCTGGCAGTGGGACGCGACATAACGATGTTCGGAGACCTTCAGCTTCCCGCTTCGGCCGTGGCGAATCTCGAGCAGATGCTGGGCTACGAGATGGACCGCCTTCTGCCGATCCCCGCCGAGGAGCTGTACTCGTCTACACTTGTGCGGCCGGTGGGTGAAGGCGACGAAAAATTCGCTGTTACCGTAGTCGCGGTGGTGAAGGAAAAAGTGGATCGCCTCCGGGAAATTCTCGAGGGCCTGGGACTCGAAGGACCCTCTTTTACTGCGCAACCGGTTGCCGCCTGCGATTTCTTCGAGTTCTGTTCGCCGACCGCGGCAGAGGTAACCGGTCTTGTTACCGGCGAAGGCGAACAGACCTGCATGGCCGTGTGTTACAGGGGCTCGTTGGTTTCGAGCAGGACCTGGGACAGCTACGTGGTCGAGCCCGCCGAGGGTCGCCTACGTCGCGAGGTAGAACGATTTCTGCCCGAGAGGCTGGACGCCGAATTGCGCATCGTGGGTGCTGGCGGCAGCGACCGTGAGGCCACCCTCGCTGAGCTGCTGCCAGCTGATTGCCTGGCCGAGGGGGTGTATATTTCAGACAACGAAGCCGTCGCCGTTGGTGCCGCGCTGGGGCAGCTCGGAGAGGGCAGGCAGCCCTTTTGCCTTTTGCCGCCTGACATGGTCAGGGGCTCGGCCGGTTTCGGGCTCAGGGAGATGGCCCTGGCCGCGGTCGTGCTTTTGATGGCGGGGGGTCTTGCCATGACCATCGGGCTGAAGAACATGGCCGTTAACGGCGCACTGGCGGCCGAGGTCGACCGCCTGGCGCCACTGGCTGCACAAGTCAGCTCGCTGGAAGAAGAGAACCGGCAGCGCCTTGATCTCGTGTTTCAGCTCGAGGCAGGTGCCGAGCAGAGCGTGCTTTCTTACCTGAGGGCCGTCACTACCCTGGTTCCCCGCACGGCCTATCTCACGACTTTTCGTTTCAAGGGCGACAGGGTCGAGCTGGATGGAATTGCCGATAGCGCTTCGGGCCTTATCGGCGTGCTCGAAAAGTCGCCGTTGTTCAGCAACGTGGAATTTACCGCTCCTACCACCAAGTACCTTCAGAGCCAGGAGCGGTTTTCGTTGCGCATGAGGCTTGAGAAATGAACCTGGCCGAACGATGGGAGGCGCTGTCTCTTCGCGAGCGCGTACTGGTTGGCGGCGTGGGGCTGTTGATGCTGGCGTTCATGGGGCGCTCTGCCTTCGTCGCCGTGGTGGAAGAGGTGCCCGGCGGAAGTACCGACGAAGCCTGGGTGCAGTTGAAGAAAATTGATGCCTTCAACCGGGTCTATGCGCGCCACGATGCGGCCGCGAAGCGGCGAGAAGAGGCGCAGCTGCGTTACCAACGCGCGCAGGCCAGCCTGATTCCCGGTACTACGCCCACGCAAGTCGGAGCCGAGCTGCAGGGAAACCTGGGTACCATGGCGGGTGAGGCCGGTCTCAATGTTCTCAGCTCGCAGATACTGAGGGTGGAAGAAGTGCAGAATTTTCACCGCATCGGAGTCAGGCTTACCCTGAGCGGCAATCTCAGCGGGGTGGCGAGGCTGCTGTCGTCGATTGAATCCGATGACATAGACTTGCGGGTTACCCTGCTGGAAATAAACAGAAAACTCGGCGCGCGTCGCCGTCCGACGCCTACCGTGAGGCCGGGTACGACTCCCACCAGTTCGACTGTAGCGGCGCTCACGGCCACGATGGAAGTTAAAACCTTCATGCAGGAACTGTTGTGAAAGGCTTGATGCAAGCTGTTGCCCTTATACTGGTACTGCTGGCTGCTATCCTGGGCTGGCGTATTGTTTCGGTGGTGAGCATCCAGCCTCCACTTTTCAGCCAGGTACCCGGGCAGCTGAGCGGTGAGTCTTTGCGGCCCGCTCCCAGGGGTTCGCCAGCGACGGGCCCGGTAATAAAGGCTATACTGGACGGCAACCTGTTTGAGACCGAGAGGGGCTATCGGGAAGAAATTATCGAAGTGGAGACCCAGGTCGCGCTTCCACCCCCCACAAACATCGTTTTGAATGGCGTAATATCCATTTCGGGTGAGCCGGTGGCGATTATGAACGACACCAAGGTGGGCAATGCGCAGCTTTCAGTCAGCGAGGGTGATATGATCGGGGATTACGAGGTCGGTGAGGTCTCGCCCAACGGGGTGATTCTTCTCGGAGCGGGGGGGCAGCAGTTTTCCGTGGGGTTACAGGTTCGCAAGGGGCCAGGAGTGAGAGCGCGTACGCGTCCGGCAGCGGCACGCCCCGCTGCGCGTGCTACCAGCACCGGCCGGGCGACCACCGCAGCCGAGCGGGCATCGACCGCTTCGGCAAGGGCGGCAAGGGCGGCGTCAACCAGGCCGCCGGTCGCGGCCAGGACGGGAGTTTCAAAGTCGATACCGCGGGGAAGGCCAATCGGTGCTGAGCAGGTCGAGAATTCCCAAACGGGAACCTCGAGTGCCGCCCAGGCTCGCTTGGAGGCTCTCAAGCGCCTGCGACAGGCTGCGAGTGAGGCCAGGTAAAGAGGGATGTATACTAACTCGCCATACTGGCAAAGCTTTTCCCGAAAAGCGTTGTTGGCCACCGCGGCTGCTTGCCTGCTGGCGGTCGCCTTTCATGTGCCCGCGGGTTTCGCGCAGAAGCTCCCCGGCGTGGGTGACGAGATGCCGGAGGCCATGGAAAAGCGTCGTGTCCAGGCCGAGAGCGGAGCGCTCAGCCCTGCGGTCCGCCTCGGCCGGTTCGTGGAGTCGGAGTACAAGCGCAAGCTTGAGCAGCAGGCCGCTGGCGCAGACAATACGGGCGCGGCAATGGCCCAGCCGGTCGCGGCAACGGTTCTCACTGCCGTTGAGGTCACTCCCAGCGCCGAAGAAGTCGACGACGAATCGGTGGTGCTCAACTTTGAGGGCGCCGACATACGCGAAGTCATCTTCGCCCTGGCGAGCTCGTTGGGCATCAACTACTGGATCGACCCACGCGTTGCCGGCCAGGTTACGGTGCGGACCACCGGTCGCATTTCGCGCGACGACCTCATGCCGGTGTTTCACCAGGTGCTGCGCAACAACGGTTTCGTGGCGGTACTCGAAGGTGACATTCACTCGATAGTGCCAGCCGAAGAGGGTCGCACGCGCGTACAAGCCGGAAAGGATACCGAAGAGGGTGGCTTCGTGATGGAGCTGGTCAAGGTCCGCCACGTCAACGCCGAGGAGCTGGTCACTGTACTGCAGCCCTTCGTGTCGCCCGGCGGTGACCTCGTGGCCTACCCACGCAGCAACCTCGTGATCATTACAGAATTGGCTTCGCGGGCCGGCCGTTTGCTCGAGCTGCTGGCCACGTTCGACACCGACACCTTCGGCGACCTGACCGCTCGCATATACCACGTAGAGCACGCTTCTCTCGAAGAAGTAGCCGAGGAACTCTGGGCTGTGCTGGAGAGCTACCAGGTTTCGAGTTCGGGTGCCGGCGTGTACATCATCCCACTGCTTCGACTCAACTCGCTGGCGGTGATCGCTTTCGATCCGTCGATTTTTGTCAACGTTGAACTGTGGCTCGGCCTGCTCGACGTCCCCGCGGAGGGCGGCTCCATCCGCCAGGTGCACGTCTACCAGGTCGAGAACACCAAGTCTGTAGACCTGTCGGATATTCTCAACGACATTTTTTCTGAAGAGGGTGGCCTGGACGGCAGGCGACGCTCGCGTTCCGGTGAGCTGGCCGAGTCCAACGCCGGGCTCGGAGGCGGACTCGCGTCATCGGCCCAATCGCGGCAGGCGAGGGCCGGGGACCGGCGTGGCGGCTCGCGCAAGGGTCAGCCCGGCGGTGCGCCAAGGGCGCGAACCAACATCTCTGCGGGCCTCGGGAAGGATTCTGCACTCGAACGACCGGGAGCACTGTTCGAGCAGGAAGTCCGCATAGTAGCCGACGAGGTGACCAACTCGCTGGTCATCATAGCTACGCCTCGCGACTACAGCACGGTGGAGAACGTGCTGCGCCAGCTCGACGTTGTGCCACGCCAGGTGCTGATAGAGGTTCTTATCGCCGAGATATCTCTTACCGACAATACCTCTTCTTCGGCTAGTCAGAGGTTGCTCGGTAATGCCAGCAAGGACAGCGATGGCAACATCGTGAATGAACCGGTTACCGGTGATATGGGGGGGAGTTTCCTCGACATGTTCGGCGAGGCGGTCAGGTTAACGGGCACGCTGGGCGCCGGTGGCGTAGCGGGAGTTTTTACCCACTTCCGGGGCAGCATGGCTGTGTATGAAGCTACCTTGTCGTCGCTTGCCTCCGAGGGGCGCCTCAAGGTGTTGTCGCGTCCTCAGATCATGACCGCAGACAACCAGGAAGCCAGTATACTCGTGGGTTCTGAGGTGCCCATAATCACCAGCCAGGTCGACTCCAACACGGCGGTCGGCGGATCAACCGGAACCCGTAACGAGGTCCAGTACCGTGACACTGGCATTTCCCTCACCGTACTGCCGCAGGTTAACTCGCAGGGGCTGGTCAACCTCAATATTGCGCAGGAAGTAAGCAAGATTGACAAGCCCGCGCTGCAGGTCGGTTCGGGGGACGACGCGTCGACCGTTATCAACTCTCCCACCTTTATAACCCGAGAGGCAGAGACTACCGTGGTCGTGCAGAGCGGCGAGACGGTGGTCATCGCTGGTATTATCGATGAGCAGGAAACCACTTCAGAAAGCGGGGTTCCTTTCATCAAGGATATTCCCGTGCTGGGGCAATTCTTTAGCAGTCACTCTAAAGACGAGAAACGTACGGAACTGGTGATCTTGATTACGCCCTACGTCGTGCGTGACAGGGAAGAAGCCCGCGTGGTTTCCGAGGACTACAAGGAAAGGGTGGAGTACCTCATGGAGGACCCCGACCTGTTTGGCCCGAAAGATGGCGACGGCAGCCACACGGTTATACTGGGCGGCTGAGTCCGGGCAGCCCTTCTGCGGCTGCGGTGCTCAGCTCATCGCGCTAAGCCCGGCTGCGACTGGAATTTTACCGCAGTAAAGTGCATGCTTGCCAGTGCGGACCCGGTCAGGGCCGTTAAAAACAACGGGCCTGGGCCCACTCAGCGGAGGTCTGCGGCCCCATGGCCACGATAATAACCGACGATTGTATCAACTGCGCGGCCTGTGAGCCCGAGTGCCCTAACACGGCTATTTACCAGGGAGACATTGAGTACGAACAGGACGGCGTCAAGCACGCCGCCCTGTCTGCGGATTTCTTCTACATAGTGGGTGATAAGTGCACGGAGTGCGTGGGTTTTTTCGACGAGGAGGCCTGTGCTGTGGTCTGCCCGGTTGACTGCTGCATACCCGATCCCGAACGCCCGGAGAGCGAGGAGCTGCTGATCGAGCGCGCTCGCGTACTTCATCCGGAAACCGAGTTTGCCGAGGGCTTTCCTTCTCGCTTTTCCGAGGGCAGCGGGGGCGATTCAGCTGCTGTAGATACTGCTGTTGGCGATACTGCGAGTGCGGACGGCGTGGCGGCGGCTCCCGCGCAGGCGGCGGCTCCCGCGCAGGTGGCAGTCGCGAGTTCGAGTGGCCGCGTCGAAAAGGCCGTCAGGCCTGGCAACACGGTGGTGGCTTCGGGCAATCCCGGTGAGCGTTCGGAGGCCGAACTGGGCCTGGGTTATCGTGAGGTTGTCGACATGGCCGAGGAGCCCCTGGGTGGGGTTACATCAAACCTGCGCGGCCTGGGCGCGCTGTTGCTTGCTCCCTTGCTGGGTGCGTTGGGGCACGGGCCGAAGGCGGCCATAGAAGCGGCGGTGGGCAACCGGGCGTTCTTCAACGTGCAGACTTCCACGGCTCTTAACGTGGCCCATAATTTCATCCTCTACCCCTTGCTGACGATGGGCGTCGGCCTTGCCCTCGGAGCGCGTCCCTTTACGGAGGATGACAAGGGTTGGATCTTCATAGGCGTGGTCATTGCGCTGCTGGAGAGCATGGCGCGTTTGCGACAGGGGCTGCGGGGCACGCCGGTAGCCGAGATGAATATGGGTGCGAGCCTATACGGATTTCCGCTGGGACTGTTGGTGCAACCGCTGCTCGAGCGGCTCACCGAGACCGGCAGCAGCGGTGCGGTTCCCGTGGAGGGCTTTCACGGCGGCGAGTTCGAAGAAAAACGTGAACGGCAGCGGCGCTACGGGGACGTGTATACCGTAGAAGATCTTCCCCGGGGTTACAGGATCAGGCTGGAGTTGCCCCGGGTCATTCCCCCGTCGGCCACGAGAGACGAGCTGGGAATTGGTGACGAAATGCCCGACTACGACCTGTCAGTCAGCGTGCAGGGCGACTCGATAACGGTAAAGGGCTCGGTGGCGGACGAAAAGCTCAGGGCTATATACGGCGTGTCTTCGGCCTGCCCGGCGGATTTTCAAACCCGGATTTCCCTGGACGAGCCGCTGGGTGGCTACCGGCAGCGCTACTCGGACAAGCTGCTCGAGATCGTGGTACTCAAGCAGGCTAGCTGAAAAGGACCGGCGTATGGACGCGGTACAACTGCTTGGGCTCGAGTGCGAACTGCCAGGTGAGGCGGTAAGTGACGCCGAGCTGGCAAAAATGCTGGCTTGCAGTGAGGACGTTGTTGCAGGCCTTTCGCAGGGCAAGCTGCGCCACCACGCTCCCGACGGCACGGGGCCGTCCCACCTGGCCTGCGCGGCTGCTGAGCGCTTGCTGAAAAGGCTGGCCCTGGAGCCGGCCGATGTAGACTTAGTGGTGTTTGCAACCAACACCCCCGACTTCTTTTTTCCCGGCTCCGCCTGCCTGCTGCAGGACCAACTTGGCTGCCGCGCGGTTCCCTGCCTGGATGTCCGTTCCGGCTGCACGGATTTTCTTGCCGCTCTCGACGTGGCCAGGCGCTACGTGGCCCTGGGGCGCTACCGGAGAGTGCTGTTGGCAACGGCGGAGGTCAGCTCACACCAGAATCGCTTTGACGGCGTGTCTCCCGAGCTCGCCTGCCTGATGGGCGACGGTGCCGCGGTAGCGTTGTTGCAGAAGGGAGACTCGGGTCTCACGGTGGAGGCTTGTTCACTGGTGGTAGACGGAAGTCGGAAGGAAGACTACTGGTGCGAGTTCCCGGCAAGCCGCCACGTGTCGACCCTCGAGTTGCCGAGGGCTTGTCGCATGCCGGCGGAAAAAATCGCCGAGGGGGCTCATTTCCCACTTGTTGATCTCGCAGCGATGAGAGAACTCGCGCTTCACAGGTTGCCCGAAGCTCTCGACGCGGCGCTGGCCGAAGCCGGGTTGGCGAGCGTGGACGCCAGCGTGGTGGCTCACGTGGACCCTGTTACGGCCGAAGCCGTGGGAGAACAGCTCGGCGACAAGGCCGGGCGCATCATCGATCAGCGCTGCGCCTATACGCTGAGCGCGGCGCTGCCCATGGCGCTGGCCGACCTGCTGGCCGACGGGCAACTGCAGCCGGGGCAATCGCTTGCTCTGCTCACCGCCGGTTCGGGCGCGTCCTGGGGTGCTGCGGTGGTGAAGGTATGAGCGCTTCGGAACAAAAAAAGCCTACCAGTCGTATCCTGGGCACCGCTTTTGAGGTGCCGCGTACGGTGATAAGCAACGATGCCCTCGCCCAGGTGATGGATACCAGTCACGAGTGGATCGAAAAACGCTCGGGTATTTGTGAGCGGCGTTACGTGGACAACAGCGAGGGTAGCCTGCCGTTGGCCGAACGGGCTGCGCTCAAGGCCCTGGAGCGAGCCGGGCTCGAGGTCTCGGACATCGACCTGTTGTTGTGTGCCACCCTGAGCCCCGACGTTGATTTTCCCGGCAACTCGGCCTTGCTGCAGGAACGACTGGGCATGGTAGGGATACCGGCCATGGATATTCGCAACCAGTGCTCTGGTTTCGTTTACGGATTGTCAGTGGCTGACCTCTACGTCAGCAGCGGTGGTGCGAAAAACGTACTGCTGGTGGGGGCCGAGGTTCACTCCACTGGGCTGGAGTTCAACGACCGGGGTCGGGGAGTGGCCGTGCTGTTTGGCGATGGCGCGGGCGCGTCGGTCATCGGGCCGGCAGACGGCGACCACGGCCTGCTCGAGATCACCCTGGGTGCAGAGGGCCGCTTTGCCGACAAGCTGTACACTGTCGGCCCGGGTCACCGCCGTAAACCCCGCATCGACATGGATTTGGCGCCGCCCGAATCCGACAACATGTTTCCCATCATGAACGGGCGCTACGTTTTCAAGCACGCTGTAGAACGCATGATTGAGAGCATAAGGGTGGTGCTCGAACGGCGGGGGCTCACGGCCGCGGATCTTTCCATACTTATACCCCACCAGGCCAACCTGAGGATAAACCAGTTTGTGACCCAGGAGCTCGAGCTGCGCGACGACCAGGTGGTCAACAACATTCACAAGTATGGCAACACGACCGCGGCAACCATCCCTATTCTGCTCACCGAGACCCTGGCCGCGGGCAAGATCGAGCCCGGCGATCTTGTTTGCATCGTGGCCTTCGGCGCCGGCTTTACCTGGGGCGCTGCGCTGTACCGTTGGTAGCCTTTTTCAGCCTCCAAAGTAATCCGGCAAGGCACCGTTAATAAAGGGTTAAGTCCTTTGACGATGGCCCCCGGATGTGCTATAAGTACGGGCTGCGTGAGTTTCTCGCGCCAACCAGGAGGGCAACTTGGGAGCATTCAAAGTAGGTGAAAAGGTCGTTTACCCCGCACATGGGGTGGCAGTTATCGAAGAAGTAAAATCCCGGACAGTTTCGGGTACGGAGGCCAGGTTTTACAGCTTACGCATTCTTGATTCAGATATGAAAATAATGGTGCCCACGGGCAAGGCCGAGGGTGTAGGGCTGCGCCGGGTGATTGGCAAGGACATGATCACCAAGGTTTACAGGGTCCTTCGGGAAAAAAGGGTTTCCATCGATCAGGCCACGTGGAATCGGCGTTATCGCGAGTACACCGAGAAGATCAAGACCGGCTCGGTGCTCGAAATCGCCTCGGTATTGCGGGATCTGTTCATGCTCAAGGGAGACAAGGAATTGTCCTTCGGCGAGCGCAAGATGCTCGATACCGCACGGAACCTGCTCGTCAAGGAGCTGGCCGTGGCGAAGGCCAACAGCGAAGAGAAGATCATGGAGGAGCTTAACTCGATCTTCGGACACTGACCGACTAAAAACATACACCGGGCCCGGCCTGGCCCCCCGGGGGCTCAGCCCTGAGCCGCGGGGGGAATGGATACTGTGAAAAGCCGGGTTTATGCCCGGCTTTTCTTCTTGTGGGGCAGGTGAGACAATTGGTCGCGGTGAGTGTGGCATTGATAATTCCGGCGGCGGGCAGTGGCCGGCGGCTCGAGCTTGCCGTTCCCAAGGCCCTGGCCCCTATAGACGGTGTGCCCATGCTCAGGATGAGCGTGGGCTGCTTTCTCGAAGCGCCGGGGCTGGCCGAGATTATCGTTACCGCTCCCCATGGCCGCTTAGAGGCCTTTGCGGAGGCTCTCGAGGGGGTCTCTACGGGCCAGGCAGGCTTGAGGGTGGTCCCAGGCGGGGCGACGCGACAGGAGTCCGTACGGCTCGCCCTGGAGGCCCTGGAAAGCGACGCTGATATCGTTTGCGTCCACGACGCGGCCCGACCGGTGGTGTCGCATCGAACCGTCACTGAAGTTGTCGCAGCAGCGACCGACAGCGGGGCTGCCACTGCCGCTGTACGCCCGGTTGACAGCGTGCGCTTGCAGCAAGGGCCCGGGGGCGACGCGGACCGGAATGCTGCTGGCGGTACGCTGCCCGCTGTAGTTACGGTGGCCGTTGACCGCGACAAGGTGTGGTTGGTACAGACGCCACAGGCTTTCAGCCGAGAGCTGCTCGAGGCGGCTCACAGGGAAGCCCGCGCCACCGGCCGTTCTGCTACCGACGACGCAGCGTTGGTCGAAGCCGGCGGAACAGCCGTGACCGTGGTCGAGACCGACGGAGAGAACCCCAAGGTTACGAGGGCATCGGACCTCGAGCTGGTCAGGTCGCTGTGCTTGGCTGGACTTTCAGGGCAATTGCGTCGTTGAGGCTTCCCGAGCGCAGCGGCTGCTCGGACAACTCCACCGCGCTGAATCCGAGTTCCAGTAACGACGAGCGAATGTTATCGCACAGCCCCTGTTCTGCGAGCTTATAGAGATCGTCGGCATTTACTTCCACGCGCGCGGATTCGCCTAGGTGGCGAACGCGCAGGTCGCCGAAGCCCATGCCGTGGAGCAGGGTTTCGGCACGTTCCACCTGTCGAAGCCTGTCGATGCTGATGCGCGTACCGTAGGGAAAACGGCTCGACAGGCAGGGTGATGCGGGCTGTTCGGCGGTAGCGAGACCGTAGCTACGCGACAGTGCCCTGACGTCGGCTTTGTCGAGGCCGGCTTCTACCAGGGGGTGGCGTACGCCCAGCTCTTGCGCTGCCTGCAGTCCGGGGCGGTAGTCGCCGAGGTCGTCCAGGTTTACGCCGTCTATGATCTGTGCGAGCCCTCTTTCTTCTGCCAGGCGTCGACACAGGGGGTAAAGCGTCTGCTTGCAGAGGTAGCAACGGTGGGCCGGGTTTTCGCTGTAGCCCGGCGTCGCGAGTTCGTTTACCTCTACGACCAGGTGGTTGGCCTCCAGCAGCCGGGCCACGCTGCGGGCCTGCTCGAGCTCGGTCCGGGGGAGGGTGGGCGAGTCGGTGGTGACGGCGAGGTGATCCAGGTCTTCAAGCGAGCAGACGACCGCCAGGAGCAGTGATGAATCCACGCCCCCCGAACAGGCCACGAGCACCGAACCCATGTCCGCCAGGCTATCCTTGAGCAGCTGGTGACGGGCGTCGAGTGTTGCCACTACAATCCCCCGCGGTCGAAAAGGTCGGTCGTCAGGTAGCGCTCGCCGGTGTCACAGAACATCACGAGTACCGTCCGCCCATCGCCCAGCTCGTCGGCCACCTGCAGGGCTGCCTTGCAGGCGGCGCCAGATGATATGCCCACGAGTATGCCTTCCTGGTCGGCGAGGCGGCGGGTGATTTCTGTCGCGTCTTCGTCGCTGATCCCCAGCACCCTGTCGAGCAGGTCTTCGTTGAGCACGTCGGGTACGAAGCCGGCCCCTATGCCCTGTATGCCGTGGAAGCCCGGCTCTCCGCCGGCAAGAACCGGGGAGCGCGAGGGCTCAACGGCAACGATTTCCAGTTCCGGGTTGTGTTCGCGCAGTACCGATCCCACGCCGGTGATGGTGCCGCCGGTGCCGACCGCCGACACGAAGGCGTCCAGTTGCGGGCACTGCTCGATGATCTCGGTGGCCGTGGTCTTGCGGTGAGCCTCCGGGTTGGCCGGGTTGATAAACTGCTGAGGCATGAAGTAGTCGGGGTTTTCTTCGAGTACCTCCTGGGCCTTGCGGATGGCGCCGTGCATGCCACGGGTGTCGGGCGTGAGCAGCAGCTCGGCTCCGTATGCCATCAGCAGGCCGCGGCGCTCTTCGCTCATGGTATCGGGCATGGCCAGGATGAGCTTGTATCCACGGGCCGCCGCGACGACCGCGAGCCCTATGCCGGTGTTACCACTGGTGGGCTCGATGATGGTTCCGCCGGGCTTGAGGCGGCCGTCGGCCTCGGCCTGCTCGATCATGGCCAGGCAGATGCGGTCCTTGACTGAGCCCCCGGGGTTGGTGGATTCCAACTTGGCCAGTATTTTCGCGGATCCCGGGCCGGGAAGACGGCGCAGCTCCACCACCGGGGTGTTTCCTACCAGTTGCAGTACATTGGCTGCTACCTGCCGGGGCAAGGGCATGCGAGTGCGCGGCGGCGACTACAACCAGTCGCCTGCCTGTTGATAATCCTATGGACGCCGGCCGATGTTGTCAACGCCGATGCCGACCGGCAGCTGCAGGCTGGGGCAGGACCCCGGGGCGCCTTCCTGCTGTCTTTCTGGATGGCAGGGGTGCCTTGTTCGGAGGTTTCTGGTAAAAATGTCGCTCGGAGGTCTTGCCGGGTATGTCGGAAGAAAAAGACGAACAGTCGTTCACCTTTAAGGATAAGAGGCGTTTTGACTCCAGCGGTGAAGATCGCGAAGAGGGCGCTGAACAAGCAGGTGAACGGCCGATCGGAGAAGGAGCCGAGAGCTCGGCCGCGGCTGCAGAAACCAGCACCGAAACCAGCGCAACCGCCGAAGCGGCTGGCGAACGCTCCGACCTGGCCTTTTCTACTTTCATCGTGGGGCTGGCATCCCAGGCCTTCATGTTCCTGGGAGCCATAGCGGATCCCGCCGACCAGCAGATAAAAAAGGACCTCGAACAGGCGGCCGCCATGATCGCCCTGGTCGAGGTGCTCAGGGAAAAAACCCGCGGCAACCTGACCGAAGACGAGGACTCCATGTTTGAAGACGTGCTATACCAGTTACACATGCGTTACGTTGCCGAGGTCGGGGCCGCCGACGAGTCATCAGCTAAGGGCAGCGACTCCTGATGGTTGCTAAGAACGGATTGCGTGCTGCCCTCGTTCTCTCCGGTGTGCTGCTGGGCGTGGTGGTAACCGTTTCGCTCAACCGGCAGAGCTGCACCGCTGCCGACGATGTTGTTCCGCCTACGCTGTTACCCGTGGGGCAGCCCTTGTCGATGGGCAGCCCGGGTCTTCCCGATTTTGTATCGCTGGTCGGCACCATCGCTCCGTCGGTGGTCAATATATCGGTGTCCGAAAAGGCCAGCTCCAAGCTGGGCCGTCGTCGCGACTTCAATGGCCCCTTCGGTTTGCCGTCGCCTTTTGAGCGGCCCGAGCGCAAGCCACGGACCCGGCGCAGCCTGGGCTCCGGCTTTATTATCGATACCGAGGGCTACATTCTCACCAATCACCACGTGGTGGCCGACGCGAGCAAGATCGTGGTTCGGCTGCACGACGAATCCGAGTACGACGCCGAGATAATAGGCTCGGATGAGAAGACCGACATCGCTGTCATTCGCATCACCGACGCCGTCGACCTGCAACCAGTTCCGCTGGGCGATTCGGACGCGCTGCGCGTGGGCGAGTGGGTGCTCGCGGTGGGTAATCCCTTCGGGCTCGATCATACGGTGACCGCCGGCATCGTTTCGGCCAAGGGGCGTCGCATCAGCCAGGGCAACCCCTACGATGACTTCGTCCAGACCGACGCCGCCATTAACCCGGGCAACTCGGGTGGGCCGTTGATAAACCTCGCGGGACAGGTCGTGGGTATAAACACGGCAATTTTCTCGCGCGGTGGCGGCAGCATAGGCATCGGCTTTTCGATTCCCATCAACATGGCGCGGCGGGCGGTTCCGCAGCTCAAGGAGCACGGCTTTGTTACCCGCGGATGGCTGGGCGTCCGCATTCAACCAGTGGACGATGACATCGCCGAATCGCTGGGACTGGACGAGGCCCAGGGCGCCCTCGTGGCTTCGGTGTTCGACGACAGCCCGGCCAGCGAGGCCGGTGTCGAGGCTGGCGACGTCATTGTTTCGTTCGACGGTAAGGACGTAGACAAATCCGAGGACCTGCCCGCGTTGGTCGCCGAGACCGTACCGGGTAAAGAAGTCGAGCTGGTTGTCATTCGCGACGGAGCATCAACTACCCTGAAGGTCACCGTGGCCCGGATGGATTCAGACGAGGAGCCGGCCAAGCCCGTGAAGGCCGGGGCGCTGGGACTGTCGGTGCAGGATATCAACGAAGAGATCGCGGCCGAGCTCGGCATTGATAGCGACGTGGAGGGCGTGCTCGTCTCGGCCGTAGAGGCCGGTTCTCCCGCCGAAGGCGTGGGCATCAGGCCCGGCGACGTTATTGAGCAGGTCGGCAATACGCGGGTCAGCAACGTCAAGGAGTTCCGCGAGCAACTCGCCGACAGGGACGAGGATGACAGCGTACTGGTGTTAGTAAGGCGCGGTAACGACACCCTGTTCCGGGTGATCAAGCCTGACACCGAGGACTGAGGGTAACCGGGGTTTCTGTGGTCCGACCGCGCTGGGTGGTCTCTCGCCGGTTTTTTGCCTACGCCCTCGGCTTGTTGTTGCTCGGCGGGCTCGCGGGGGTGCTGCTGGCCTGGCGTTTCTACCTGCAGACCGATGAGCTTCTCACCGGTCACTTCGCGGGGCAGCGCTGGGATTTTCCCTCACGCATCTATTCCGACCAGTACGCCGTCTACCCGGGGCTGGGCGTGGATGGCGAGCTGTTTGCCTGGAGGCTGAAGCGCAGGGGCTATGTCGAGGTGCGAGGCAGGCCCGAGGCCAGGGGAGAGTACCGCTACGTTGCGGCCGACGGTGAGTCGGGGCACCCACGCAGGCTCGAACTGTTTCTCCGCTCTTTTGATTTCCCCGGTCGGCGCGAAGCGGGACGCTTGCTCGACATAAGGCTCGACGCGGGTGGACGCATACTGGGCATGCACGAAGGCCCCGGCGGTGAAGAGATATACTCGTTTTTTCTCGAGCCCGTGATGCTGGCCGGCTTGCACGGCGAGCTGCGCGAAGACAGGCGGGAAATGAAAATAGCCGAGGTCCCTGCGCCCTTGGTACGGGCCGTCGTGTCGGTGGAGGATCGTCGTTTTTTTGAGCATCGCGGTGTCGATCTGCGCGGCCTGGTACGCGCGTTCCTCGTCAACCTGAGGTCGGGCAGGGTCAGGCAGGGTGGGTCTACGCTCACCCAGCAGCTCATGAAGAACTTCTTCCTTGATAATGAGCGCACCCTTACCCGCAAGGCGAGGGAGGCAGTGATGGCGGTCATGGCCGAGCGCCGCTTCTCCAAGCTTGAAATACTCGAAAACTATCTCAACGAGATCTACCTCGGGCAGAAAGGCGGGGTCGGCGTTCACGGCATGTGGGAAGCCTCGGCCTGGTACTTCGGCCGAGAACCCCGGGAGCTCTCGCTGGGGCAGGCGGCCATGCTGGCCGGCGTAATCCGGGCGCCTAACTACTACTCGCCCCACCGCCATCCCGAGCGCGCCATCGAGCGTCGTAACGTCGTGCTGCGGGTGTTGCTCGACGTGGGCGAGATCGATCACCGTACTTATCGCAGGGCCCTGGCCGAGCCGCTGGGAACCGTGCCGCCGGTTGCGGCTACGGGAAGCGCGTCGCACTTCACTGATTTCGTTCGCAACGAGCTTAAGGAGAATTTTCCAGCCGAGGTGCTCAAGAGCGAGGGGTACAGCATCTTCACGACCTTGGACGCGGGCTTTCAGCACGCGGCCGAACGGGCCGTTGCCGATGAGCTCGGCAGGCTGGAGCGGGACTTTCCCACCCTGCTCAGGGAGCAGGGCGATCGCATAGAAGGGGCGCTGGTTGTCCTGAACCCGCGCACGGGAAAGATACTCGCCATGGTGGGTGGGCGCGAATACGGGCGCACGCAGTTCAACAGGGTTCTCAACGCGCGCAGGCAGACCGGCTCGGTGTTCAAGCCGGTGGTCATGCTCGCGGCGGTGGGCAGCGAGGAAGTAGGCAGGGTGCACCTCCTGCCCACCAGCCGCGTGACCGATGAACCGTTTACCTGGGACTATGACGGAAAGCAGTGGTCACCGGCCAACTACTCGGACAAGCTGCACGGAGAGGTAACCGTCCGCGAGGCACTGGAGCGCTCGATCAACACCGCTACCGCGAGGATCGCTCGCGATGTGGGTATCGAAGAGATACGCGACCTGGCCGTTCGCCTTGGAGTAGACGAAGCGCTGCAGCCCTGGCCAGCCATCTCGCTGGGAGCTTACGAGATCTCGCCCTTCGATGTTGCCCGCGTGTACTCGGTGTTTGCCGGTGGTGGCATGAAGGCCGAACCGCTGGGGGTCGCCAAGGTTGTCGACCGATCGGGTAAGGTTATCGAGGGCAACCGTCTCGAGTTTGAACGGGTAATCCCCGCCGTGGACGCTTACCTGGTGACTCACCTGTTAGAGGGCGTAATGGAACGAGGCACGGGTCGGCGTGCCCGCACCGCCGGTTTTACTCGCCCGGCCGCCGGCAAGACCGGCACCAGCAACGATTACAATGACGCCTGGTTTGCCGGTTACACCCCCGGGTTGCTGGCGGTGGTCTGGGTGGGCTTCGACAAGGCCGGGCACGTGGGCCTGAGCGGAGCGACGGCTGCGCTGCCCGTGTGGACGCGTTTTATGAAGGAAGCACTTGAGGGCCGGCCGCCGTCGGCTTTCCAGGTGCCGGCCGGCGTCGATCTGGTCGAGGTTGATGCTCGAAGTGGACTGTTGGCCACCGTGGCTTGTAACGATACAATCACGGAGGCGTTTCTTGAGGATGACGTTCCCGACCAACACTGTGGTGCCCTTGGCCACCTGCTGCCCAGGCAGGCAGGCCCGCGGCACTGAACCTGTGCCGGCCCTGTCGGTCTTTGCGCGCCTTGTCCTGGCCAGTTCCCTGTTGCTCGTTTCGGCCTGCACTGTGGCCGGCCTGCCGGGTTTTCCGGGTGCCGGTGCCACGGGGGGGCGGTCGGGGCAGGAGCCGGTCAAGTCGGGACAACTGGCCAGGGCCGGTCTGCTGCTCGACGAGGCCGTGGCCGCGGCCGCTGCCGGGGGACAGCTGGGGGCGGAACGCCTGGCCAGCCTGCGTTTTGTTGACCGCGCCAGGGACCTGATGTCACGCGATCGTAATGAAGAGGCCCTCGACCTGCTCGAGCGCTCCATGGGGCTGGACGGTGGCAGCTGGTACACCTGGCTGTACATGGCCGAGGCCTGGCGCCGGGGCGGTGACCCAGCCCGCGGACGGGTGTACCTGGAGAAACTCGACGGCCGCGTACCCGATGACGACCGACTGGCGCTTGAAATTGAGCTGCTCAGGCGGCAGGTGTATCTCCCCGCTGGGCTCACCGGCGAATTTTCGGGCCGGGACGGCTGAACGTGCTTGTACTGGGTATAGAGACTTCCTGCGACGACACCTCGGCCGCGTTGGTCGAGGATCGGACGGTGCTGTCCAACCTGGTGGCTTCGCAGGACGCCCTGCACGCCGACTACGGTGGAGTGGTGCCAGAGCTGGCGGCGCGACGCCACCTCGAGACGGTGCAGACCGTTATCGAGCGGGCACTGGAGCTGGGCGACAGGCAACTCGACGAGATCGACGTAGTCGCTGTCACGCGCGGGCCTGGGCTGGTGGGTTCACTGCTGGTGGGCTTGTCGGCAGCCCAGGGCCTGGCGTTGGCGCTCGACCGGCCGCTGTACGGGATCAACCATCTCGAAGGACACGTGTTGTCTCCGCTGGTCGAGGGGCAGGACGATTTCCCCTTGCTGTCAGTACTGGTGTCGGGTGGACACACGGCTATGTACCTTGTCGAAGACGTGGGCGTATACAGGGAGCTCGGCCGCACGCGCGACGATTCGGCCGGTGAGGCTTTTGACAAGGGGGCCAAGATGCTCGACCTGGGCTGGCCCGGGGGCAAGGTCATGGACGAACTGGGGAGCAGGGGCGATCCGGCCGCGCTGCGTTTTCCGCGGCCGCGGGTTCGCGACGACTCGCTGGCCTTCAGCTTTTCGGGCCTGAAAACATCACTGTGGGATTTTCTTCACTCCGACGACAGCAAGGGACACAGCCTCGAGGACGTGTGCGCGTCGTACCAGGAAGCCATAGTCGATTGCCTGCTGAAAAGGGTAGAGGAGGCCGTGGAACGTTTCGCGCCGGCGTCGGTAGCGGTTGCCGGTGGTGTGTCGGCCAACAGCCGGCTGCGCAGGCGACTTACCGAGCAACTGTCGCAGCGTGGCATGACTCCCTTGTTTCCGCCCTTCAGCCTGTGCACCGACAACGCGGCCATGATCGCCTACGCGGCGGTTCGTCGCATGGAAAACGGCCTGCCCGGCGAGCAACTCGAAGCCGTGTCGCGGCTGCCGCTGGGCTCGGTGCAGTGAAGTTCCAGTGGTGAAGGGCCCCCGGCGGCGGGCTCCGCGGCTGGGGCAGAACTTTCTCGTCGACAGGGTAGTCTGTGAAAGGATAGTAGACTGGGCGGGAGCGCGGGGCCGCAGCGTGGTCGAGATCGGCCCCGGCCGAGGTGCGTTGACCGGACTGCTGGCCGACCACTCAAGCAAACTGCTGGCCATCGAGCTTGACAGCACACTGGCGGCGAAACTGGCGGCGCGTTACGACAACAGTGATCACGTGCGCGTGCTGCAGGCCGACGCGCTCGCGGTCGACCTGGACGCCCTGCTCGACGAGCCCTGCCTGGTGGTTGGTAATCTTCCCTACGAGAGCGGTACGGCTATCGTCCGTCACCTGCTCGAGCAGCACCCACCGGTCGAAGAGATGGTCGTGATGCTGCAGAAGGAGGTCTGCCAGCGCTTGTTGTCTGGCCCGGGCAGCCGCAGCTACGGCGTGCTGTCGGTGATGACGGGTATGTACGCCGACGTGGAGGCCGGGCTCGAGGTCGGCCCCGAAAGTTTCGACCCCGCGCCGGCCGTGGACTCGATGGTCATAAGAATTTCCTGTCTCGACGGGCCGCGCTATGACCCTGGCGATGAAGCGCTCTTTGCCGAACTGGTGAAGGCCGCCTTCGTGTCGAGACGCAAGATGCTGGGCAACACGCTGGTCAAGTGGATCGACGCGCGGCTTGGCGAAGGCAGCGGGCGCGAGCTCATCGAAGAGGCAGGCATCGATCCGGGCTGCCGTGCCGAGCAGGTCGAGATAGAAAAACTGGCGGCGCTGTGCCGCGGGCTTCACCGGCGTGAGCAGCGCAGTGCCTGAGCTGCCCGAAGTCGAGGTGGTTCGCTCGAGCCTCGAGCCGCTGCTGGTCGGGCGCAGGATCACCGGCGTGCAGCTGCGCTGCGCTTCGTTGCGGCGGCCGGTCGACCCGGCCTTGCCCCGCCTGCTGACCGGGCGCAGCATCACCGCCACCCGCCGGCGCAGCAAGTACCTGGTGTTCGACCTCGACCAGGGCCCTTCCTGCATACTGCACTTCGGTATGAGCGGCACCCTGATCCACAACCCCGGCGGCCTTGAGAGCCCGGCCAGGCACGACCACCTGCTGTTCGAACTCGACGACGGCGCGGTGCTCAGTTTCAACGATCCGCGGCGCTTCGGCCTGGTGGTGCTGGACGACTACGACAGCTGCTCGCTGTTTGCCGAGCTTGGCCCCGAACCCCTGCAGGCCGATCGCTTCACGGCCGCGTACCTGGCTGGCTTCAAGACGCGCAGCCGCAGGACCATCAAGGACGTACTCATGGATCAGCGCGTGGTGGCAGGCCTGGGCAACATCTACGTAAACGAAATACTCTTTGACTGCGGTGTGAGGCCGCGTCGGCGCATGCCGAGAGTGAGCCGGGCCGAGTGCGCGCTGCTGGTCGAGAGCAGTCGCCGGATACTCACCGAGGCCATCGAGCACCGTGGTTCAACGGTGTCGGATTTTCTTGACGGCATAGGCCGGCGCGGAGGGTACCAGTGGCGGCACCAGGTCTACGACAAGATGGGGGAGCCCTGCGGCCACTGCAGCTCGGTGATCAAGCTCGTCAGCGTGGGTGGGCGTTCGAGTTTCTACTGCCCGTCGTGCCAGGATTGACGCGCGCGCCAGCCGCGGCCTCAGCCGGGAAAACGAACATCGAGACGGTCTCGCAGGGCGTCACCCAGCGAGTTAAGTCCGAGTACCGTGAAGAGGATGGCCAGCCCCGGAAAAATCGTCAGGTGTGGTGCCACCAGCAGGAACGATCGTCCGTCGTTGAGCATTGAGCCCCAGGACGGTGATGGCGCCTGCACGCCGAGGCCGAGAAAACTGAGCGACGATTCGGCCACGATAGCTCCCGCTACGCCGAAGCTCGCCTGGACCAGCAGCGGTGCCGCCAGCAGTGGCAGCAGGTGCCGGGCCACCACCCTGGCCGGACCCAGGCCCATGGCCTCGGCGGCGAGCACGTGTTCGCGACGGCGCAGGCTCAGTACCTCGCCGCGGGCCAGGCGGGCGTAACTCGTCCAGGCGGTGAGCCCCAGCGCCAGCACTACGTTGCCTGCCCCGGGTCCCAGCACGGCAGCCAGGGCGATGGCCAACAGCAGCCCCGGAAACGCCAGGAGCACGTCAACGAGGCGCATTATCAGGAAATCGACCGGGCCTCCCAGGTAACCGGCCGCACAGCCAAGCAGCACGCCCAGCATCAGCGACAAAGCGACGGTGCCAAGTCCTATGCCCAGTGAGACCCTCGCGCCGTAGAGCACGCGGCTGAGTTGGTCGCGTCCCAGGCGGTCACGTCCCAGCGGGTGGTCGAGGGCGGGAGCGGCCAGGCCGTTCTCCAACGATTGGGCCGCGGGCGGTGAGGGGGCCAGCTGTGGCGCAAACAGTGCCCCGGCAGTGAGCAGCGACAGCACCAGCAGTCCCGGCAGCAGCGGCGTGCGTTTTCGTGCGCGGGGGGTGTCAGTCATCGTCATCACCGAAGTTCACGCGCGGGTTGGCCCAGGCGTAGGCCAGGTCGGTGAGCAGGTTCACCAGCACGTAGGTGACAGCGATCACCAGCACGCAGCCCTGCACCACCGGGTAGTCGCGGCTGTAGATCGCCTGCACCATGAGCCTGCCCAGCCCCGGCCAGGCGAATATCGTTTCGGTGATCACGGCGCCGGCCAGCAGACCACCCAGTTGCAGGCCCAGCACCGAGAGCAGTGGCGTGAGCGCGTTGGCCAGTACGTGGCGAAGCATGACCATGCGTTCACCGAGGCCCTTGGCCCTGGCGGTGCGCACGTAGTCTTCGCCCATGACTTCGAGCAGGCTGCTGCGGGTCATCCTTACCAGCAGGCCGGCCATGGCCGTACCCAGGGTGAGGGCGGGCAGTACGAGGTGGGCCGCACCGCCCCTGCCCGACACCGGTAGCCAGCCGAGGTGGATCGAAAACAGCAGCACGAGCATGGGGCCCAGCCAGAAGTTGGGCACGGCAACTCCCAGCATACTGCCGGCCAGCGACAGGCGGTCGACCGCACCGCCGGCATTCCACGCCGACAGCAGGCCCAACGGCAGGGCAATGGTTATCGCGATCAGCAGCGCGGCCAGGGCCAGCTCGGCGGTAGCCGGCGCGTGCAGGGTCACCAGTTCGGCCACCGGCTGATCACCCTGTATGGAGCGGCCGAGGTCGCCGCGGGCCAGGCCGGACAGGAACGACAGGTACTGCTCCGACACGGGTCGGTCCAGGCCCAGGCGTCGCGACAGTGCTTCGCGGTCGGCCGCCTGGGCGTACTCGCCGAGCATTATGTCGACCGGGTCGCCGGGCATCGCGTGGGTGAGAAGAAACACTACCGTGGCGACCCCCAGTACGGTGGGTACGAGTACGGCCAGGCGCCTGCTCAGGTAGGGCAGCATAAGACGGTAGTTTATCTCAAGGGATCGCGGGCTGCCCGTCCTTCGGGGCTGGTGTCAACATGCGGGGGTTTTTCCAGGAGCTCAGCGGAGGCCAGTCCCAGCAGGTCTCCGGATGGATGGGGGGTAAAGCCTTTGAGTCGTCGGCTGGTCACCACCACGTTCTCGGGCCACCACAGCGGGATAACCGGCAGCAGCGCGGCCAGTCTTTTCTGAACGCGCGCGTAGAGCCGGGCCCGCTGTTGGACCGTCTCGGTCAGCAGGGCCTTGTCGGTCAGTCGGTCCACGCGGCGGTCGGCAAATCGGCCACGGTTGGCTCCGAGGGGCGGTGTCATGCCGGAGTGAAACACGTTGCGCAGGATATCGGGGTCCGAAATTCCCACCCAGGCCAGCGAGTAGCTGTCGAAATTGCCCTTCTTGATGTCCGAGTAGAACGTGCCCCACTCCCAGGACGAGAGTTTCAGTTTTACCCCCAGCGCTGACAGCTGGGCGGCTATGGCTTCGGCCAGGCGGCGACGGAGCTGCTGGGTGGTGGTCTTGTAATCCAGCGTCAGCCTGGTTCCGTCGGGGCCTCGCCGGGGATAGCCGGCGCGGTCGAGCAGGCGGCCGGCCTGGTCGGGCGCGTAAACGATTGCCGGGCCGCCGTCGTGGTGTGCCCAGTGCTGGGGTGGCAGCAGGCCGCTGGCCACCCGGGCTCGGCCCGCGAGCAGGTAGTCGACGATGGCCTGTCGGTCAATGGCCATGGCGAGCGCCCTGCGCACACGCTTGTCGGCGAGGGCAGGGTGGTCGAGGTTGAGCCCGAGGTACTGGAAACTGTTGGAGGGCGACCGCCTGATTTCAAGATGGCCGACGTTCTTTTTGAGCCAGCTCACGGTGTCGGGGTCGAGCGCGTTCTGCACCAGGTCCACCGAGCCGTGCTGCAGCTCGAGCGCGCGCATGGTCTCGTCGGGAATCACCCTGAACTCAATGCGCTCTATGGGCGGGTACCCGTCGGCGTAGTCGCCGTGGGCTTCGAGCAGTACTCTGTCTCCGTGACGAACTTCAAGCAGGCGGTAGGGACCTGCGCCGATCAATTGCTCGCTCGACAGGTGGCGCTCGGCCGCCAGGTCGGACGGCAGCACGGCGAAGCTTGCCGCCTCCAGGAAAGCGGCATCGGGTTGCGAGAGTTTGAATACGACCTCGTAGGGACCCGTTTTCTCAATCGATTGCACCGAAGCGAGCATGGCCTTGCGCGGCGATCCCAGGACTGGATCCATCAGCGCCCGGTAACTGGCCACTACGTCGTCGGCAGTAACGGGCCGGCGGTCATGAAAAACGAAGTCTGAGCGCAAGCTGAACCGCCACGTCAGCGGGTCGTCCGCCTGCCAGCTTGAGGCCAGCCAGGCGACGGCGCGGCCACCGGCGTCGCGGCGAAGCAGCGAAGCAAACAACAGGCTGGCAATTCGCGAAGAGTGCGCGTCGGTGGCCAGCCTCGGGTCGAGCTGGGTGGGCATGGCCTCCAGGGCCACGGCCAGGGTGCCAACCTGTCGTGGGGGGGCGTTGCAGCCCGGCAGGAGGAGGATGGCCACTGAAAGGCCGATCAGCGCCAGGCAAACCCCCGCAACAGCCCGGGCGACGGGGGCTTCCGGCGTGGTGTATAGAATGCCCCTCATCGCTCTGTTAGACTAAGGAGTTTGGGGCCAGGGGCGGCGGAGGTAAGTAGATGATTAAAGTGGTGTGTGAGTGGGCGGCCCGGGCCGCGGTGGGTATTGCGTGTATAGTACTCCTGGCGGGTCCAGCGGCGGCAGCTGGTACGGCTTCGCCCGGTTCTCCTGGCGAACAATTCCCCCTCTTCGACGAACTTGTTCCCAATGTCGAGTTCTGGACCGACGTGTTTGCTGTCTACAGCAGCAGCCAGGCTGTCTATCACGATATGTACGACCTCGGACTGATCTACAGGGTTGTGGATTTTTCTGACATTGTCGACGGCCGACTTTCCGCAGCTGCCAAGGATCGCGCTATCAGGGCGCGCCTGGGCGCCGAAAAGACTCGCATAGCCGCTATGCTCAAGTCCGTGGCTGCCGGCAGTCTCAAGAACGACGAGGAGAAAAGAATAGCTGCCCTGCTCACCGAGCGAAGCGGTGGCGTTAAGTCGGGCCTGCGGCTTGCTGGCCAGTTTCGCTATCAACGGGGACTGGCCGACCGTCTTTGCGGTGCCCTCGGTCGAAAGGCCAGCTACGCCCCCGAGACCTCCAAGCTGCTCGCCAAGCACGGGGTACCCGTTGACCTGCTGGCGCTTCCGATTGTCGAATCGTCCTACACCATCGCCGCGCGTTCCTACGCCGGGGCAGTGGGCATCTGGCAGTTCACCTGGGGCACCGGGCGCCGTTTCATGCACGTCGACCATACTTACGATGACAGGCGCGACCCCATACGTTCCACCGAGGCCGCGGCCCGCTACCTGCGGGAGAACTACGACCGGCTCGGATCCTGGCCGCTGGCCATCACTGCATACAACCACGGTGCCGGTGGCGTGGCTTACGCGGTCAGAAAACTAGGCACCGAAGACCTCGGCAACATTGTCACCAATTATCGCAGCCGGCGTTTCGGCTTTGCCTCTCGCAATTTTTACTCTGAGTTCCTGGCCGCGCGCGACGTTGCCGCGAGGGCCGATGAGTTCTGTCCCGGTCTGCAGGTGCCCGAGTGGAACGTCAAGACCGTGGAGCTGGATCACTTCGTGGCTCTCTCGGAGCTCGCCAGCTGCGCGGGCGTGGACGAAGCGAGGCTGGTTGAACTAAACCCGGCACTGTCGCACGAAGTCATTCGCGGTCGCGCGTGGGTTCCTTCCGGCTACAAGCTCAACCTCCCGGCAGAGAAGGCCACGGCGTTCGGTACGTCATACGCGGCGCTGGCCGCGACGAGCCTGCACAGCGAGCAGCAATACTACCTTTCGAGTCACAGGGTAGGCAGGGGGCAGACACTGTCGCAGCTGGCCCGCAGCTACAGGACCACGGTGCGGGAGTTGCAGCGCATCAACAACATCGTCAACCCGCGTTCTCTCAGGTACGGGCAGCTGCTCAAGATCCCGGTAGCTGGGGCGCGATCGGCCAGCTCGCGCTCGATCGGCTCGACGGCGATTGCTTCGTCGCCATCGGCGGCCAGCAGCGGCCAGACGCGGCACCTCGTTCGCAGGGGCGAGACCCTGGATCGCCTGGCTCGCCGTTACGGCACAACGGCGGGCTACCTGCAGTACCTTAACGGTATTCGCGACCCGCGTTCGCTCAGGTATGGCACTTGGATACAGATTCGCCGCGGCGGCAGTGGCGCGACTGCGAGCGCAGTCTCGATGGTTCACCAGGTGCGCAGAGGACAGACGCTGTCGCAGATAGCCCGGATATACGGCACATCGGTGCCCGCTCTGCAGCGGCGCAACAGTATCACCGACCCTCGTAAGCTCAGGCAGGGACAGGAGTTGAAGATACCCTGAGATCTGCGGTATCGGTCGCCGCGGCGGAGCGGGGCCCGCGATTGGAAGGGACGGGCTCTCCTGACTATGCTGGCTTCTACGCCGCCCGGTTATCGCGGGCAGCGCTTTAGAGATGGAACTGGCTTTTCTCCAATTGGCCGCTACGGCCTACCTGGTGTCGGCGCTGGCGTTCGGTGCCCACGTGTTGTGGTCGGTCAAGCGCGCGGCTTCGGTCGGACCCCTGTTGCTCGGCCTGGGCTTTCTCGTTCATGGCTTGTCTATTGCCTGGCGCACGGTTGATTCGGGATTCGTCACGGTGGTGGGCTTCGCCGAGGGCCTGTCGTTTTTTGCCTGGCTGGTAGCCGGTGCCTGGCTCGTTGCGCAGCGCCGCTACAGCCTGTCGGTAATTGGAGCGGTGGTCAGTCCCCTGGCCTTTGCCCTCACACTGGCCGCGGTCATCCTGTTTACCGGTACGCGGGCTGTGCCCGCTGAGTTGATGGGCCCGTGGTTGCCGGTGCACGTCTCGCTCGCATTTCTCGGCAACGCCGTTTTCGCGCTGGCCTTTGCCGTCAGCGTTATCTACCTGGTGCAGGAGAATGCACTCAAATCTCACAGTGCGGGCTCGTTGCTGAACCGCCTGCCGTCACTCGAACAGCTCGATAGGGTCAATTTTACCTGCCTGGCCTGGGGCTTTCCGCTGCTCACCCTCGGCATAATGACCGGTGGTCTATGGGCGGCTGCATACTCGGGGCAGTTCTGGTCGGGCGAACCCCGCGAGATTTTTTCTATCGTGCTCTGGGTGCTCTACGCGGGCCTGTTACAGCTGCGCTTCACACGCGGGCTGCGCGGACGTCGGGCTTCCCTGGCCACCATGCTGGGCTTTGCCATACTGGTGCTGGCCTACCTTGCGGTCAACGTTCTCCCCGTGGCGGGACGGCACGGCGGGGGCGTGCTTTCCTGATACAGATCCATGGCACGCGGACTCCTGGTCTACGGCATCAATCACCACAGCGCGCCGGTGGAATTGCGCGAGCGCCTGAACGTGCCCGAAGAGGCGCTCGCGCAACGCCTGGTCGAGCTGCTCGAGGTGCCGGGCGTAGAAGAAGCGGTGTTGTTGTCGACCTGTAACCGGGTTGAGATGATAGCCTGCTGCTCGGGTGACGTTTCTCGCGGTGAATTGCTGCACAAGGCCCTGCTCGCCGACAGCGGGGTAACTCCCGAGCTGGCCGAACCCCACGCCTACCAGCACATGGGTAGGGAGGCGGTGAGGCACCTGTTCCGGGTGGCTTCCAGCCTGGACTCACTGGTGGTGGGCGAGCCGCAGATACTGGGGCAGATGAAGGACCAATATCTCCTGTCGCACGGTCACAGCAGCACGGGCGTGGTGCTGAACCGTTTGTTTCACAAGAGTTTTTCGGTAGCCAAGCGGGTTCGAAGCGAGACCGGCATCGCTTCCAAGTCGGTTTCGGTGGCCTCGGTGGCCGTAGACCTTGCGGGCAAGATATTCGAAAACCTGGAGGGACGCACGGCTCTCCTGCTCGGCCTGGGCGAAATCGGTGAGGTAACGGCGCGGCAGTTGCTGTCGGCTGGCGTGGAACGCCTGCTGGTGGCCAATCGCACGCTTGAGACCGCGCTTGAGCTGGCTCGCGAACTCGACGGCACTGCCCTTCCGCTCGAGCGCATGGCGGGCTATCTGCCTCTTGCCGACCTCGTTGTAGGATGCTCGGGCGGCGGGCAGCTCGTGATGGCGGCCGAGGTATCAGCCGCGCTCAAAGAGCGGCGACACCAGCCGATGTTTTTCATTGATCTCGCTGTTCCCCGCAACTTTGACCCGACGATCAACAACGTCGATGGCGCCTATCTCTACGACGTGGACGATCTCGCTTCGGTGATCAACGAGAACAAGGGTTCGCGTCGCAGGGAAGCCACCGAGGGCGAGGTGATGGTTGAGCAGGAAGTCGACAGCTTCTGGCAGTGGTTCGAAGGCTTGGAGCTCGTGCCCACTATCGTGGCGCTGCGCGAAAGCGTCGAAGTCATCAGGACTACAGAGTTGATGCGAACCCTCGACAAGATCTCTCTTGACGAGGAAAGCCGCGAGCGCGTGGACCAGATGACGCGTTCGATGATGAGCAAGCTGCTGCATTTGCCCACATCGGTGCTCAAGGAAGCAGGCGGCAGCAACGAGGAAACCGGCCTGCTCAGCGCGACCAAGCGGTTGTTCGGGCTGGGAGATCCTGAAAAGTGAAGCTGCGCCTGGGCACGCGCGGCAGCGAGCTGGCCCTGTTGCAGTCGGGCCTGGTCGCCGACCAGCTGCGCGGAAGCCACGACGGCCTCGAGGTCGAGCTCGTGGAGATCAGTACCACGGGTGACAGGGTTCTCGACCGGCCGTTGCGCGAGCTTGGCGGCAAGGGCTTGTTCGTACGCGAGCTGGACCAGGCCTTGCTCGAGGGCCGCATCGAGTGCGCAGTACACTCGGTGAAGGACCTGCCCTCGACGCTCGAACAGGGAATTGTGCTGGCCTCGGTGCCGGCCAGGGAGAGCGCGGTCGACGTGCTGCTGACCCGCGCTGCCCGTGGCCTGGACGAACTCGCCCGGGGCGCGACCGTGGGCACGACCAGCCCGCGCCGTTCGGCACTGCTCAAATCGAAGCGCCCGGATCTCGAGATCGTGTTTCTGCGCGGCAACCTGGGTACGCGTCTTGATCGCCTGAGAAACGCCGAGTTTGACGCGACGTTGCTCGCCGCTGCCGGACTGAAGCGCCTGGGCCTGGACCTCGGCGACCTATGTTGCACACCGCTGGACCCGAGGGAGTTCTGCCCGGCGCCGGGGCAGGGCGCTCTCGGTGTCACCGCGCGGTCGGGCGATGGCGAGGTCAGGGGCCTGCTCGCCGCAGTCAACGATCCCTACAGCTTCGAAGCCGTCGGGGCTGAGCGCGCGGTATCGCGGCGACTGGGCGCGAGTTGCTACTCGCCGGTGGCCGCCTGGGCGCGGCACGAGGACGGTGTCCTGAAGGTGGAGGGCTCGGTGGTGAGCCCCGATGGCCGCCTGGTGCTCATCGAGGCGGCCCAGGGAGATCCTGGCCGCGCTGTGTTACTGGGGATCGAGGTAGCCAACGGACTGCTGGCGCGGGGAGCGGCCGATGTAATGGCCAGTGCGGAGGCGGGCGATTGACCGGCAAGGTTGTCCTGGTCGGCGCCGGCCCTGGCGACCCCGGCCTGCTGACCCTCAGGGGCCGCGACTGGCTGGCTTCTGCCGACGTGGTTCTCTACGACGCCCTGGTCGACACGCGCTTGCTCGCGGTGGCCGGAGAAACTGCCGAGCTTCGCCTTGTGGGTCGTCGCCATGGTCTCGAGGTCTGCAGCCAGGCCGAGGTCAACGAAATAATGATCGGGCACGCGCTGGGCGGGCGCGTGGTGGTGCGCTTGAAGGGGGGCGACCCTTTCCTGTTCGGGCGCGGGGGTGAGGAGGTCGAGGCCTGTCGCCTGGCCGGTGTGGAATGCGAGGTTATACCCGGAGTGAGTTCGGCCCTGGCCGTGCCGGCCCTGGCCGGCATACCGCTCACCCACAGGGACTATGCCTCGTCGGTCACCATACTCACTGGTCGCTCAGGCAAGGGGCGCGAGGGTAGAGAGCCCGACTGGGCGGCACTGGCCGCCTCGGGCTCGACCATGGTCTGGCTCATGGGAATGCTCAAGGCGGACTACATCGTCGAACACCTGCTGGCCGCGGGTATGGCCGCTACCACCCCGGCTGGCGCGGTGGTGCGTGGAAGCACCGCGGCGCAGGCGTCCGTGCTATGCTCGCTCGAGGAACTACCCGGCAGGCTCAGGACCTCCGACCTGCGTCCACCGGGAGTGCTGGTCATAGGAGAGGTGGTCAAGCTCGGAAGCGAAGGTGGCAGCTGGGAAAAACGTCCTTTGTTCGGGCGTCGTATCGTGGTCACGCGGGCGACGGAACAAGCCGCTTCCTTCTGCAGCCGGCTTGAGCAACTCGGTGCCGAGGCAGTCGAGTACCCTGTGATCGAAACCCAGGCAATTACGGAGGGCCCGGATATCGACCGACTGTTGCCACTGCTATCGAGTTTTGACCTGCTGGTGTTCACCAGCGTCAACGGCGTGAAATTTTTCTTCGATCTTCTCGCTGCGGCCAACACCGACCTGCGCGAGCTGGCCGGCGTCGATATCGCCGCTATCGGCCCCGCGACGACGGCGACCATAGAGGCGCGGGGCCTGCGCGTGGCTTTTCAACCGCAGCGCTACCGGGCCGAGGAGCTGGCCGACGCGCTGGGAGACGTGGAGGGCAAGCGCGTACTTATTGCGAGGGCTGAGCTGGCCCGCGAGGTTCTGCCCGACACCCTCGCCGAACGCTCGGCTATCGTGGAGATACTGCCGGTCTACCGCAGCGTGATTCCCCGGGCTACCGGCAGATTCGAAGAACTGGGCGAGGTAGACATGGTCACCTTTGCCAGCCCCTCGGCCTTGCAGCACTTCGATGAGCTCAACGATGGGCGAGCGGCCGAGTTGCTGGCCGGCAAGGCGGTGGCGGTCATAGGCCCGGTCACGGCGGAGGCGCTGGTCAACAAGGGCATAACCCCGGACGTGCTGCCCGAGGAATGGACCACCGCGGGCATGGCGGTGGCAATAGAAAGCTATTTTGCAAACCAGCAGGGGCTGCCGTAGCATCGCGTTAACATGGCGTTTCCACTGCACAGGATGCGCAGGCTTCGCAACAGCGAAGGCCTCAGGCGCATGGTCCGCGAAAACAGCGTGGCCCCGGCCGACCTGGTCCAGCCTTACTTCGTCTGTCCAGGCAGCGGCGTTGAAAACCCGGTGTCTTCGATGCCCGGGGTCAGCCAGCTGTCGGTGGATAAGGTGACCGAAGCTGCGTCGAGGGCCGCCGATGCGGGCGTGGCGGGGGTGCTGTTGTTCGGCATACCCGAGCACAAGGACGCCGTGGGCAGCAGCGCCTCGGACGACAGCGGGGTTGTGCAAAGGGCGGTGGCGGCCATCAGGAAGGCTTCACCCTCGTTGCTGGTCATTACCGATGTCTGCCTGTGCGAGTACACCGACCACGGCCACTGCGGGGTTATAGAGGGCGAGCAGGTAGCCAACGACGCGACCCTGCCGCTTCTGGCTGAAGAGGCCCTGTCCCACGCGCGGGCCGGCGCCGACATCGTTGCTCCTTCCGACATGATGGACGGTCGCGTGGGTGCCATCAGGGCCGCCCTCGACGAGCACCACTTTGAGGAGCTTCCCATAATGTCTTACTCGGCCAAGTACTGCTCGGGTTTTTACGGACCGTTCAGGGAAGCGGCCGAGTCGGCGCCGCAATTCGGCGACCGGCGCAGCTACCAGATGGACCCTGCCAACTCGGCAGAGGCTCTGCGCGAGGTGGAGCTGGATCTCGAAGAGGGCGCCGACATCGTCATGGTAAAACCGGCTATGCCCTACCTCGACGTCATCAGGTCGGTCAAGGACACCTTTGCATGCCCGCTGGCTGCCTACCAGGTCAGTGGCGAGTACTCCATGCTCAAGGCCGCGGCAGAGCGCGGCTGGCTCGACGAGTCACGCGTGGTGGCCGAGTCGCTGCTGGCTATAAAGAGGGCCGGCGCTGACATACTGATCAGCTACTACGCCACCGACGTCGCCACCGGCGCCGTCTGAGGCCCCCGATGTCTGCGCTTGCTCGCTGTCGCTGGCTGGTGTCCGTCGCCGTGTTCGTCCAGCTGGTCGTTCTACCCGCCGCGGCCCCGGCCACGGTTGGCATGGAGAAGCAGCTGGGCGAGGAGTTCGTCAGCCAGGCGCGCAAGGGCCTGCCGCTTATCTACGATTACGAGATCAACGAGATGGTGTCCGATATTGGCGGTCGCATCGTTCGGGCCCTTGGCATGCAGCCGTTTGACTACGAGTTTTTTGTCGTCCGCGACGACAGCATCAATGCCTTCGCCGTCCCCGGAGGCAAAATTTTTGTTCACGCGGGTCTCATTTCCCGCGTGAAGTCCGAGGACGCACTGGCCGGTGTGCTTGCCCACGAGGTCGCCCACGCTCACGCGCACCACGCGGTGCGACAACAGCAGAAGGGTGCAGCCGCCGGCTACGCGAGCCTGGCTGGTATTTTTCTCGCGCTCATCAACCCGGTGCTCGGCCAGGCGGCGCTGATGGCCTCGCAGGCAAAGACCCTCGAGTACCAGCGCGACTTTGAACGTGAAGCCGACTTCCTGGCCCTCGAGTACACCCGTCGGTCGGGCTTTGATCCACAATCGATGCTCGAACTGCTGCGGGTGATCTACGATGAGCAGAAAATAAACCCGACCAGTGTGCCTCCCTACTTTCTTTCGCATCCGCTCACCGCCGAGCGAATGGCCAACATCGAGGGCGTGCTGGGCAGGCTGGAGTGGGAGCGCGAGAGTGTACCGGTGGCGAGTAAGCGCCTGCTGCGCGCGGCGGCGGTTGCCCGTGGCACTTCGCAGCGGCGGGCCAAGGCCGTGGGCGATTACGAGGCGGCGGTGAGTTCGGCCGATACCGGCGAAGAACGTTTGAGCGCGGTCGAGATGGCCGGCGTGCTGATGGTACACGGCGAAGACTACAGCACTGCCCTGGCCTACCTGCGCGAAGCCGTCGCGGGGGGACGCAACCTGGACCGCGAGCTGGGGCGTGCCTTGCTGCGGCTGGGTGAGTACGACGAGGCGCTGCCTCTGCTCAAGAGAGCGGTTGAAAAGCGCCCGGGCGATTGGAACGCACTTGCCGACCTGGGCGAGGCCCACTATCGCCTGTCCGACGCTGAGCAGGCCGTGGCCGCCTTCGAAAAGTCATGGGAGCTCAGCCCCTGGCGCCCAAGGGTTGCCGAAAGTTTTGCGCGGGCTCTCGACCTGGCCGGTAAGCGCGAACGGGGCTACTACTTTCTCGCCGTGGTGGCAGAGACCACCGGGCGCCTGGACCGTGCCCTGTTGTACTACCGCAAGGCGCTGCCGGGCCTCGAAGAGGGCGGCGAGGAGTGGAAGCAGGCATCTTCTCGACTCGAACAGCTTGAAGACGCCGCCGAGCAGCCGCATCGGCAACCGAGGACGCCCGTCGCCAGGTTACGAGGGCTCTACGACCGTGGCTGAGCGAGTGATCGCGGGCGTGCTGCCGCGCGTGCGAGCCATGAAGGCTTACACCCCGGGCGAACAGCCCTACGGTGGCGATCTTGTAAAACTCAACACCAACGAGAATCCCTATCCTCCGTCACCGGCCGTGGCGGAGGCCGTGCGCGCCGCGAGCAATAGAGACTCGCTGAGGCTCTACCCGCAGCCCGCGAGCGACGATGTCAGGGCCGCGGCCGCGGCGGCCTGGCAACGACCGATCGAAGGCGTGCTCATCGGCAACGGTTCCGACGAGCTCCTGTCTGTGCTCACCAGGGCTTGCCTTGAGCCTGGGCAGACCGTGGCCTGGTTGTCTCCCACTTACTCGCTGTACCGCACTATGGCGGAGGCTGCAGGAGCCCACGTGGTCGAGCTGCCTGTGCAACGAGAAGCAGACCACAGCCGGGCGATGCTCGACCAGGACCTGGCCAAGGGCGACCCTCGGCTTATCTTCGTGTGCAGGCCCAATTCCCCTTGGGGCGAGACCGTTGGCCTGGCTGAACTCGGCCGGTTGTGCCATTCGACCGACGCCCTGGTGGTGGCCGACGAGGCCTACATTGATTTCAGCCACGCCGACTCGGCCCTTGAAATACTTGACCAGCACGAGAACCTGGTCGTGCTGCGCACCCTGTCAAAGGCGTTCTCGCTGGCCGCCGTCCGTATAGGTATTGCTTTTGCCAGTCCGGATCTCGTTGTCGAGCTGGATAAACTGCGCGATTCCTACAACGTGTCGCGGCTGAATGCCGCCGCAGCCGTGGCCGCCTTGCAGGACATGGACTGCCAGCGGCTGAACTGCGACAGGGTGATGGCCAGCAGGCAACGCGTGATCGAACGCTTGCGTGCTGCCTGCTGGGAGCCCTGGGCCAGCGACGCCAATTTTTTCTGGTTGCCCTGTCCGGATAACGACGGGAGGGCAGTTTACAGTCGCCTGGCCGACGCGGGAGTGCTCGTACGCTGGTTTGACAGCCCCCTGTTGAGCGGTGGCGTGAGGATAACCGTGGGTACCGACGAACAGATGGACCTGCTCGTGCAGTGCCTGGGAAACTTTACCTGAGCCGACGTCGTTCTTACCGGTGGCGCAGTTTACTCGGCAGCGGGCGTTTCCTTTGAGGCGGGAGTTTCTTCGGCCTGGGGCGCTGAGAGAAAGTCGTCGGCCACGAGATCGACCCTCGAGTACAGGTACTGGGGTACGGCCATAACCATATTGCCGGCCTCGCTCGAGAGATAGTAGCGCTTGTCGTCGTCTTCGCCGACGCTGCCGGCCAGGGCAGCGCCGCAGGAACGCCCGTCGGCTCTCGCCATCGCCACTCGCAGCGAGGGCGGCCGCAGGCCGTACAACCCGAGGGTAGAATTATTGCTGTCCTCGGCCACGATGCTCTTGCCTGCCAGTTCGGCCAGGTCGCCCACGGCGCGGTCAATGCGCATCTCCTTGAGCAGCCTCTGGCCGTGCTCGGTGCTCATTGTCCAATCGTCGGCCGCCGACGTCCTCGTCAGCTCGAAGCCCCGCTCGTCGTCACGTTCGACCGACAGCGACGTTATCTCGCCCGGCAGGCAGTCAAACAGCCCCTTGTCTCGCAGCTCGCCGAGCGGCCTGGCGAAGGTCACCTTCGTGGCCCGATCAACCGCGGCCAGTTGTCCGTCTCCCAGGCGTGACAGGTAAAGGCCCGCTGGTTGGTCTGCCGGAGCGCTGCCCAGCTTGAAACCGGCCAGGCCGTCCAGGCCGACTCTCAGCGACAGGCTCACGGACGGCTCGTCCAGGCCCGTCGTCGCGCTGTCGGCGTGGTCCTGGCCGTAGAAGGCCGTGGCCCTGGTAGTCGAAAGCGCCTCCAGCAGGTTGGACACGACGCGCGCGTCAGCTCGACCCTCCACGGGCTCGAGCAGTTGCCACTGGTCACCGGCACGTTGCAGTTCCATTTTGCCGGCCTCGGCGGTCTCGAGGGTCATGGCGATAACGTCCGCCGGTTTGAAATCGAACAGGCGCTTCTCCCTGAGGTCGAAGACCGACTTCTTAACCCCGGTGTGAAAGATCAAGGGCGTGACGACGATCTCTCCGGAGTCTTCGATTCTCACGAAGGCCTGGTAGCCCACCGGGGTGGTGTCGCCCACAACGATGTCGTCCAGCTGGTCACCGTCGTCCAGCCGCATCTTTATGCGGACCTGGCTGCCGTTGTCTTTGAGCCCGTAAACCGACAGGTCTTCGGCCTCGCTCACGGCAATGCGCCGCTCGACCCTGGTGTCGCGGATGGCCTTGATCAGCCGCTCCACGGTAATGCGGTCGGCGTCCACGGTCAGCGGGGCGCTGATCGACCAGTCGGCCGCCTCGTCGCGTTCAAGAATGATGGTCGTTCCGTCGGGGTAGTCCATCGATATGTGGGCCACGGCCTCAACGTCAAAGGAGATAAGTTCGTCGGCGTGCAGTTCGGCTTCCATGCGCGGCCTTTCGACACTGTAGAGCCAGGCGCCGGCCGCGATGGCTATCAGCGCCAGCAGCAGCGTCCGGCGTGGGTTCACAGCGAGGTTCGCCGCCACCACACGGCGATGCCCATCATGAGTATGAACTCGGGCAGAAGCAGCACCGAAAGGTAGAAGACATTGCGGCCTTCTTTTGCCGTCAGGTGTGCGCGAGAGGCTCTTACCCCGCGGGGCGGGATAGAGATGAGCTGGCTTTCGCCGGCCAGCCAACCGGTGGACGAGAGCACCAGCGCGTCGTTGAACAGCTGCCTGAAGAACTGGTTGGTGAGCAGGCTCGCGTCTCCCAGCACTACCATCTGGAACTCGCCGTCGCCTTCGCCGCCTATGGCTTCTGCGAAGGCGCTCACTGCCGTGGCTACGACAACCGGCCCCTTGATGTCGGCGTCCTGGAGCTTGGCCTCGCTTGAATCGAAGAGCGTGTCGAGGTCGGTTTCGGCCCAGCTGGTGTCCGAGGTAAAAGCCAGGGGCTCTACGACCAGCCCTTCGCGGGGCGAGGGCGAGGGCGCAACCGAGCGCGCCAGCGAAAACAGGGTACGGTCTTTCATCGAGGCCACGGCCGGGTGCTTGCCGTAACGCGCCACCACCGGGTCGAGTCCCAGCGAGACCCCCTGGAACATCCGTACCTGCTGGTCAACGATGACGTCGTCGCCCACGGTTACTCCCCACTCGGCCAGAAAGCCCGCCAGCCCGCTGTCCCGCCTTGGCTCGAGTGCCACCAGCAGGCGGCCGCCGTTTGTCATGTAATCCCTGAGCAGTTCGAATTCCCGGGGAAACCAGTCCTTGGCCGCGCTCGATACTATGAGAACGTTGGCGTCATCGGGCACGGCGCCAAGCTCGGGTAGAAAAAGCGAGTCGACGTCGTAGTTCTGGTTGACCAGCTCCTGCTTGAACTGGCCGGTGCCGCCGGGACCACGAGGGTCGTTGCTGTCGGGCTCACCGTGGCCTTCCACGAAGTATATCTTCTTGCGCTCACCCCCCGCGAGACTATGGATCCCGTTGGTTATGGTGGCCTCGTCGGTCTTGGTGACCAGCGTACTCCTGTCGCCATAAATGATGCGTAGCGAAGGCACCTGGGTGACCGCGGACTTCTGCGCCAGTTCGGGGCGAAGCTGGGGGTCTATGATGCTGTAGCTCAGGTGGTCGTTCTCGTAGCGGTATGCGGCCAGGAGTTCGTCCAGCACCGGATCGCTGCCCCCCTGCAGGTAGGCTTCTATGACCACGTCTTCTTCGAGCGCACCCACGACCTCTCGCGATTGCTCGGAGAGACTGTTGACGCCCGAGGCGCTCAGGTCTATGCGCCCGTGGTAGCGCGCAGCCATGAAGTTGCCCATGACGAGCACCAGCACGAACAGCAGCGAGTAGGTTATGGCGTTGGCGCCGTACCTGGTGGAGCGCTGGCGGAGAAAATCGTTGACCGACGAAGTCGAGCCGCTGGTAGCGTAGTAGGCCAGTGCGGCTGCACCCAGCAGCAGGTGGCCGAGCGAGTACCAGCCGAAGGAGAAAAAGCTGTCGGCTGGCTGCCGGGTCATCAAGTGGCTGATGAGGCCGAAGGCCATCAGCACCAGGCCGGCTATGGCCAGGATGGGGGCACGTCGGCTCACGCCTTCCACCTCGCCGATTCGACCGCCCGGTGGGTGAGAAAGAGAAACGCTCCTATGGCACTGCCGAAGTAGACCAGGTCGGTGGTGTCTATGACCCCGCGGGCCATGTTACGAAAGTGCTCGGTGACCGACACGTAAAGCAGGATGGCTTTCATCGGCTCGCCGGCGTTCTCGGCCGGCCAGCTGACGACGAAGAGCAGTAGCAGTATGACCAGGGCGCTGATGGCGGCCACTATCTGGTTCGAAGTGAGCGCCGAGCAGAAGTTGCCCACCGCCACGAAGCCCAGTGCCATGAAGTACAGGCCCAGGAAGCCCGCCGTCATGAGGCCGATCTCGGGGTTGCCGTAGATCATGAGTATGGCGGGGTAGACAAGCGTCAGGGCTATCATCAGCGTCACCACAGCGCAGCCGGCCAGGTACTTGCCGAGCACGATCTCGTGCACCTTGAGCGGCGAGGTGAACAGCAGCTCGTAGGTGCCCTGGCTGCGCTCCTCGGCGAAGCTGCGCATGGTGATCATCGGCACCAGTATCACCAGCACCACCGACAGGTTCGACAGCAGGGGAGTGATGACAGCGTCGTTCAAGTTCATCCAGGTGGTGTCGGCGCCCTGCATGCCGCTGTACAGCGCCACGATACGGTTGAACTGGGCCAGCAGGTTAAAGAAGAACCAACCGGCCAGCAGAAGGAAGCCAGTGAGCACCACGTAGCCTATGGGCGACACGAAGGTGGAGCGCAGGTCACGCCAGGCTATGGTGAGCGCATTACGCACCGGGCGTGTCCTCTTTGCCCTCTACGAAGGCGTTATCGTGGGTGGCCGTCGGTCGGGGGGCAGGCACGGCGTCGTGTGCTTCGCCGCCCACGTGGCGCATGTACTCTTCTTCGAGGCTGCGTCCGGCGGGCAGGTCGGACAGGTCGGCTTCCAGTGCGACGCGTCCTTCGTTGATGATGACTACTTTTTCGCAGATCTGCGCCACCTCGGGCAGGATGTGGGTGGATAGTATCACCGTCCTTTCGGCGGCCAGTCGTCGTATGAGTTGCCTGATCTCGATGATCTGGGCGGGGTCCAGGCCCACGGTGGGCTCGTCGAGCACCAGCACCTCGGGTTTGTGGATGAGCGCCTGGGCGAGCCCGACACGCTGTCGGTAACCCTTGGATAGATGACCGCAGAGGCGGTCCGCTACCTTGCCCAGGGTGCAGTCCACTATGACCGAGTCGGCCGCGTCGCGTGCGGCGGCGCCACGGATTCCCTTGAGCCGGGCCACGTGCACAAGATAGGGAAACACAGCCATCTCAAGGTACAGCGGCGGGTGCTCGGGCAGGTAGCCTATGCGGCGGCGCACCTCGAAACTGTCATCGAACACGTCAAAGCCTTCAACGGTGACGGAACCGGAGCTGGCCGGCATGAAGCCGGTGATGATGCGCATGGTGGTGGTTTTACCGGCGCCGTTGGGGCCGAGAAAACCAAGGGCCTTGCCACTTTCGACCGAGAAAGAGATTCCGTCCACGGCGGCAACGGAGCCATAACTCTTACTCAGATCACAAACTTCTATCATGGGGGTACGTGTCGCGGTCAAGCGCGGCGGGCCAGGACCCGCGCAGGTGTTTTTTACCGGCGCCTTCGTGACCTGTCAACGTGGGCTCTCACCGCGGGCTGTCGGGCAGGCCCGGTTGGTCGCGGTAATCGGCATGGGCTAGAGTCGCCGTCGCCGTGACAGGTAAAAAAGAAAGCGCTGTATACCTGCTCGACACCAGCTACTTCATTTTCCGCTCCTACCACGCCCTGCCGGGCCTGACCACGGCCGAGGGCTTGCCTACCAACGCCGTGCACGGGGTCGCCAGCATGTTCGAAAAACTGCTGCGCACGCGCAAGCCCGGCTGGATAGTGGCCGCCTTCGACAGTGGCCGCAAAACCTTCCGCAACGAGTTATACCCTGACTACAAGGCCAACCGCGACGAGCCCGACGAAGAGCTGAGGGTGCAGTTTCCGCTCGTCGAGCGGCTCGCTGAGGCCATGGGCATTCGCTGTGTGCGCCGCGACAACTACGAGGCCGACGATCTCCTGGCTTCAATGGCCAGGCATTTTTCGGCCCAGGGACACCCGGTGGTCATCGTCACCGGCGACAAGGACCTCATGCAGTGCGTGGGCGAGGGCGTCACGCTCTACGACGCGGCCAAGGGCGTGGACGTTGGCGAGGAACAGGTGATGGAGAAGTTCGGCGTGCCCCCCGGTGGCGTGGTTGACGTGCTGGGCCTGATGGGCGACTCCTCCGACAACATCCCCGGTGTCAGGGGGGTTGGACCGAAAACGGCGCGCGTGTTGATGGAACACTTCGGCAGCATGGACGAGATGTACGCGAGGCTCGACGAGGTCAAGGACCTCAAGTTGCGCGGCGCGGCGTCGGTGCACAGCAAGCTCGAGGCGGGACGAGAGGCGGCCGAGCTTTCGCGAGACCTGGCCACGGTACGGGACCAACTCGACGTTGACTTTTCTCTAGACGACATTCGCGTGGTGTCGCCCTACCGATCAGAGCTGGTGGAGTTAGCCGAGGAACTGGAAATGTCGCGGATGCTGTCGCGCTTCAGGGATCTCACTCCCGGCGCAGAGGCGGTCGATGCAGCCAGGACGGACAAGGACGGTCCGACGGCTGCGGTCCAGACAGGGCTGTTCGATGGCGCGGGCGATAGCGCCGCCGGAGACAGCGCCGCCGGAGACAGCGTGGCCGGAGACAGCGCCGCCGGAGGATCGGCAAAAGCCAACAGCGACGTGCAATCGCCGGTCGAGGAAAGCGGGATTGACTGGCGCGAACTCAAGGGACCTGAACTCTACTTTCACATCAAGCCGGGCGGTGAGGGCGAACAGTCCGCAGGGCCCTGCCTGCTGCTGGGCGGGGAGCAGGGCTGGGCCCTGCTGCAGGGCCGGCAGGAGTTGGTGGATTGCCTTGCCCGGGCGGCCCAGTCGGGGGTCGAGCTGCTGGGCTTCGACATCAAATTACTGTGCCGCGAGGCGGGTCTGGAGGCCACGCCGGCGGGCTTCGACCTGGGGCTGGCGTCTTACCTCTGCGATCCCGGGGCCGGGGCCCACGACAGGGCCAGGGTGTGTCCCCGCTGGCTGGACGAAGAGGCGGTCGACGAGGAGGATTCGGCTGCGCTGCTGGCCCAGCTGGAGCGATTGGCTGTTGAGCTGGGTGGCGAGGTCGATTCCCGTGGCCAGCGGGGCATTTACGACGAGCTGGAGTATCCGCTTGTCGCCGTACTGGCGTCGATGGAAGCGCGGGGCATGCTCCTGGACCTGGACCTGCTCAAGTCGCTGTCGGCCGATTTCGGGTCGAGGATGGAGGGCTTGGTAAGCAGTATCTACGAGGCCTCGGGCGAAGAGTTCAACATACTGTCGCCGCTGCAGCTGCGGGAGGTTCTTTTCGAAAAACTGGGCCTGCCCACCAAGGGCGTCAAGAAGACAAAGACCGGTTTTTCCACGGACAGTGACACCCTGGTGGCGCTGTCGGGCAGCCACCCGCTGCCGGCGCTGGTGCTCGAGTACCGCGGCCTGGCCAAGCTCAAGTCTACCTACGTTGACGCCTTGCCGCGCCTGGTCGACAAGCAGGGGCTGGTTCACACGCACCTTAATCAACAGGTCACGGCCACCGGCCGCCTGAGTTCGAGCGACCCGAACCTGCAGAACATTCCTGTTCGCAGCCAGGACGGCGGTCGCATACGCAAGGCCTTCATCGTTCCAGAGGGGCAGCTGCTGGTGTCGGCCGACTACAACCAGATCGAGCTGCGGGTGCTGGCCGACCTGTCGGGCGACCCCGGACTGGGCGGCGCTTTTGAGCGTGGAGAAGACGTGCACCGGGCTACCGCGGCCGAGATATTTGAGGTTGCTCCCGACCAGGTCAGCAAGCAGATGCGCCGAGAGGCGAAGGTCATTAACTTCGGCATCGTTTACGGCATGGGGCCGGTGCGCCTGTCACGCGAACTCGACATTCCGCGGACACAGGCGTCTGATTTCATAAAACGCTACTTTCAACGCTACCCGGCTGTGCAGGGGTTTTTTGACGAAATGCTCGAGCAGGCCAGGGCCACGGGCTACGTGGCTACCAGGCTGGGCCGGCGCCGTTACCTGCACGACATCGACAGTGACCATGGGGGCCGCCGGCAGGCGGCCGAGAGGGTGGCCACCAACACCCCCATACAGGGGGGAGCGGCGGACATCATAAAAATGGCCATGGTCGAGGTGGAGCGACGGCTGGGCGAATCTGGTTCTGGCGCAATGATGTTGCTGCAGGTGCACGACGAGTTGTTGTTGCAGTGCGCCGTTGAGGATGAGCCCGAACTGGCCGAAATGCTGCGCAGCGCCATGCAATCGGTGGCAGAACTGTCGGTTCCTGTGCTTGTCGACGTGGGCAGCGGCCGCAGCTGGGCCGAGGCACACTGAGTCCCGGGCTGTATCGCCCGGTGGTGGTGGGCGGGGGGGAGTCAAAGCCGGATCTTGACGCAGGGCGCTAAGTGTTGGAAAAGAAGAGCTAATTCTGTTCGGCGCTGAGAAAAGTCAGCTTTGGTTGAATAGCAGGCGACCGGGTCTCGTCGTTCAGAGTGGTATGGAGCGTTTCGGGTGGCATTTAACGATTCCGAGCTTGTTTCCCTTGCACAGCAAGGGGACAGGGATTCCATGCGGGTCCTCGTCGAACGGTACCAGGATCGGCTGGTCGCCGTTGTCGTTGGTATGGTGCGAAACCACGATGACGCCCTCGAGGTGGTGCAGGAAACCTATATCAAGGCATTCCGCAATCTCGACGGTTTCAGGGGCCAATCATCGTTTTACACCTGGATCTATCGCATCGCGGTCAACCAGGCCATCGACCTCAAGAGGCGAGAAAGCAGACGCGTCTCCGTTGAGTTTGACGAGGTACTACCCCCCGGAGGGGTGGACGAGTGGAGTCAGAGCTCGGTTGGCGGAAACGATACGTTTTCGCGGGTAAGGAACAGGGAGCTGGTGGCTAAAGTGTACGAGGCAATGGAGAGTTTGACGGCAAACCACCGCGCGGTCATAATTCTTCGAGAAGTCGACGGTCTTTCCTACGAGGAAATCAGTGACGCCGTCGGCTGTTCTCTCGGCACCGTTATGAGCCGTCTCCACTACGCCAGGAAAGCGCTTCAGCTGCGACTAGAGGAGATAATCGGATCATGAAATCCGGTGCCCCGGTCAACTGCCACGACTTCGAGGATCGCGTACACGCGTTTCTCGACGACGAGCTGCCCGATACCGAACTGGCAGCCATGCGTGGGCACCTGGGCGATTGTCCTCGCTGCGAAAAGATAGTGACGGGTTTTCAGAAAACCGGCGCTCTTATCTCAACGGCCGTAACCGAAATGGTTACGGCCGTTGACGTTTCCGGCATCTGGCAAGCGGTGGAAAGCGGGCTTGATGCCGGGGTGATTGCTGCCGAGCTGGCGACCCCGTCAGCCTCCGGTCGTGAGCACCCGGCACAAGGCCACCCGGGTTCGTCTCGCTGGGATTCGCCTCGCTGGGATTCGCCTCGCTGGGATTCAGTGCGACGTGTGCTCGACAGCATCGCGACCCGCGTGAGTCCAGGTAATCTCGGCTGGGCCGGCGCTGCGGCATCTGTGACCTCACTGGCCATGTTGATGCTGCTTAGCGCTGGACAGGACGGGCAGGTGGGCGACACCGGCCGCAACGTGACCGTTGCCCAGGCGGCCGGTCTCAAATCAGCCCGGCTCGATAGTCTTTCTGGCGCCCCGGGCTACACGGTTTCGAGTTGGGTGCAGCCGCGGACCAAGGCGCGCGTGATATGGGTGGACAACGGTGTTAATGAATTTGCCAGCCGCGACGCGAGGTACTGAGCGGTGGGCGGAGTAAGCACAATCACGGGTATGGCACTGGCCGCGCTGGTCAGTGTGCCCTGTGAAGCCGAAGCTGAACAGGAGCCGGGCGTCGTTCCCGTGGCTGAGGTCGCAGTAGCTGAAGTTCCCGTGGCTGAGGTCGCAGTGGCTCAAGTTCCCGTAGCTGAGATCGCAGTGGCTGAAGTTCCCGTGGCTGAGGTCGCAGTCGTTGAAGTCCCAGTGGCTGTCGCCGAGACGGGCGCCCCCCAGGCGGACACCCCCCAGGCCCCGACGGTAGGACCCGGGGCGGTGGTAGTAAATCTGCCTGGAGTGGTGCAGGTGGCAGCCATACACGCGTCGAACAGATCGCGGGCTTTTGATCCCCAGCTGCAGTCTTACAGACCTGAACTCAAGCGCATGCGCTTCAAGAACTACGAACTCATCGAGGCCAGCAAACAGAACGTGCAGGCCGGCGACCAGTACGGCATGGAACTGCCCGGTAATCGCTACCTGCACATAACAGCGCTCGACAGCACGGCCGAGTACCTGCAGCTGAGAGTTCTTGTCAACGAGAACAACCGCCCTATCGTAAACACCGATGTGCGTATCAATCGAGGCGCACCGTTGCTCATTGCCGGTCCCAAGATGGGCAGCAAAGGCACACTGATTCTTGCCATACAGGCCACGCCGCCAGTGCATGCCCCGGAGCGAGCAAGCGCTCGCCTGGCTAGCAGCCAGGATCCGCCAAAGGTGGCTGGCGGGGCTACGGCTCCGGTCGGGGTCAACGCTTCTAACCGCGAACAACTGTCCAACGGCGAAGCAGCCACAGCAGTAGAGCCGGCTGCTGTTCCAGCCCAGGCTCCCGCGGTCCCGGCTGCCGTGCCGGCGACCGATATGCGCTGAGTGGGACCAAGGGCAATTGGCAAGCATAGAAGACGAAATCTCTGATTTTCTCGACGAAGCCGGGCGCAGGCTCGACGGCCTCTGGCAGAGTTTTTGGACGGCCGGTTTTTCGACGGCCAGTTTTTCGGATTTGAGCGATACCGCTTCGGAAATGACCACGCTGTTTGAGCCCGTGGCTCCCTACAACGCTTCGCAGCTTCTCACGCCACTGGTGTCACTGGCAGCGGGAGTTTCGGTGCTGGTGCTGGCAGGTGTCTCGGTAGTGGCATTGGCCGCGCTGCTGGCCAGCCTGTTAGCGGTAGCCTTCTTACTGGCCGAGGTCTTCGGCTACGACGTATCGCTGGCCAAGCCCGGCGAGTTTTCTTCTTAAAAGGGCCGCGCGGCCGGGTTCTCCTGCTTCAGCTGCCCTGGGCCATGTCGTGGCGCAGGATGTCCGAGGTTCCTTCGCGCATGATGCGCGGGTCTACCTTTTCACCAGCCAGCAGGGTCTTTCGCACGTCCTTGCCCGATATGAACACGGGCTTTTCTTCGTCGTGGTTCTCCATGAGGTCCACCCGGCCAAGCGACTCGTAGTAGGCAGCAAAGCCGACGTTGACCGTCTGTATGTCGAGCTTGCCGTTGAGCTTGCCGAAGATCTCCTGGGCATCAAAGTCACCCCAGATGGCTGAGCCGTCGGCGAAGGGCGCGTCGGCGTGTTTACGGCCGATGATGATGTCGGTAAAGCCGTAGTTCTGACGGTAGATGCCGTGCATGACGGCTTCTTTCGGGCCGCCGTAGTACATCTTGATATCAAGACCGAGTAGCAGGACGCGGTCGGGAACCGAGTCGTCCCTCGCGTCCCACAGTGCCGGGTCGCTGTCGCCTTCGCCTATGCCACGCGATTCGATCAGGGCCTGGTAGGTCTGCATCCTCACCTCGGCGTTGACGTCGTCGCCCTTGGTCTCGCCCACGAGCGGGTTGAGACAGGCGCCGGCGTTAAGACCCTGCTTGAGCAGCGACTCCAGTCCGTACACCAGTGCGTACTCGTGGGCGCGGTGCAGGGGGTTACGGGTCTGAAAGGCCACCACGCGCTCCCAGCCGAGGCCTGCGAGCATCTCCCTGACCTCCAGGGGGGATTTTACCGAGGCGCCGAAAGCCGGGTTCGTGGGCTGGGGAAGCACGCGTATCGAGCCACCCAGCAGGTGGCTGCAAGCGGCGTCACCCTTGAGTGCCATGTCGGCTCCCGGGTGGTCTTCGCGGCTGGTGCCATAGACGCTTTCGAGGTAGCGGGGCTTGTCCCACTCGTACACGTCTGTCAGTTCAAGTATAGCCACCAGGTCGCCGTCGGGTGATTCCAGCGCCACCGACTGGCCGGCCGAAAGCGTGGCCGCCAGCTCTGCGCTCACGGGCAGGGCCATGGGGATGGTCCAGGCGTAGCGCTCACCGTTGTTTTCGATGACGCCTTCGTCGAGTGAAAGATTCCACGCGGCCTCTCCCATGGGGCCCTCCAGCGGGCTCAAGGCGCCGTCGCCGAAGCGGTAGACCGTAGACAAATCTGCGGCCGAAACGGGCACGCGGGTGAGCGAGGCGGCCTCGCTGGCAAAGCTATCGAGGTCGGCTTTGGCTACTGTTCGGTTTACCGGGGTGCTGAGTCCGCCGTGGGGCGAGATAAGGTCGGGCATGTTGATCTCCTCGAAAGTGTAGTTAATCGCGCACTTTAGACCATGCGGACGACGGATCCAAATCCTTGCCGCGGGGACGTCCGGTGGACCGGGAGGACGACCGGTTGGGGATGAACACCGCGAACCAGCGGTTTACAGGTGGATGTAGCCAGCCCAGGTCCAGTAGAAGCGCACCGTGAGGTTGAACACCACCCAGCCGGTGGCGCCCATAATCGCGCCGGGCAGGATGATGTCGCGCAGGCGCAGAAAGCCCGACGAATAGGCTATGGCGTTAGCCGGTGTGCCGATGGGAAACGCGAAGGCCAGTCCCGCCGGAATGGCGATAAGCGGCGCTATGGTGGCGGGTACCAGGCCTATGGTGTCGGCCATTCCAAGGCCCATGGGCATCATCAACGCCACCACGGCCGAGTTGCTTATGGCCTCGGTGAGCAGCCAGGAACTCGCCGACAGGGCGGCGACGGCGCTCGTGGGGCTGTCGGCCATCAGGCCCAGGGTGCGCTGGGCCATCCAGGTGGCGGCCCCCGAATCGTTGAGCGCCGCGCCCAGGCAGATCGCGCCGCCGTACATCAGGATGATGCCCCAGTTGACGTATTCCTCCACGTCGCGCCACTTGACCAGCTTGAACACGAACAGCAGCACGATGGCGCCTATGGCCACGTTGGCGAGCCCGAGGTCGTGCCCGGCCAGCACCCAGGTGGCCACGGTTCCCAGCATTACGGCTCCTATGGCCTTTTCGTCGCGGCTTATGGCACCCAGTTTTGCCACTTTTTCGGCCAGCGCCGTCTCGGCGTCGGCCACGCTGTCCTGGTCGATGGGAAAAAACCTCGTTATGACCAGCCAGCCCACCCCCAACATGATCACCACCACCGGCAGTGCCCTGAGCGTCCAGTCGAGAAAGGTAAAGGGGTTCGTGCCCTCGTACTGCTCCAGTATGCCCAGGGCCAGCGGCGCGCGTCCCCCGCCAAGCAGGGTGGCCACGCCTCCTATGGTCGAGCCCCAGGCCAGCGCCAGGAACAGGGCCTTGGCATAGCTGCTGCGGCGCTGCCTGAGCTTGAGCACCATGACGATCTCCATGATGATCGGAAAGTTCATGGCCGCCACCGCGTGCTCGGACATCCAGAAGGCCATGAAGGCGTTCATGAGAAAGACCGCGCAGAGCAACGAGCGGGGGCTGTGACCGAAGCGTTGCAGGAAGAGCAGACCCAGTCGCGTGGACAGGCCCGACTTCATCAGGCAGGCAGCCAGTATGAAGGCGCCCATGATGAAGAACACGGCAGAGTTGCCAAAAAGAGAGTAGGCCTGCTCGGCCGGCATTATGCCCGTGAGCGGGATGAGGGCTATTGCCATCAGGCTGGTGATCATCAGCGGCAACACGTTGAGAACCCACCAGGTCAGGCACAGGGCGAATACCGCCATGGCCTTGCGCCCCTCTTCGGAGAGGCCCTCGGGAGTCTCCATGCTGTACACCAGCGCAAACAGGCCCAGGCCCAGCAGCAGGCGCAGGGGGCGGTTCAGTCGACTGAGCAGCACCAGGGCCAGGGGCCGGGTGTCGACCACGTATTGTTTGCTGGTGTTTTCCTGGCTCATGGCCTTATCGGCTGACGCCCCTCGGCTGTAGCCGCGTTCTCTTGCGCGGCCGACGGGCGGTTCAGAGCTGGGAGGAATCGAAAGAGTCGCTCACCTGCTTGACCCGCAGGCGACGCCTGAACCGCGAAAGGCTGCGGGCCGCGCGGCCACCCAGCCTTGAACGGTAGAAGCTGCTCACCGCGACGTCCAGTTTAGCATCATCCCCGGCAAAGAATCGAGCTTCGAGAGGGGTCACGGCCTGGCCGAGGTCGCGCAGCCACTGCAGATTGAGCCTCGCCTCGCGCGCAGCCTTGTACAGGTGAGCGTATACGGGCACCACGTCGTCGGGGTCGGTCAATGGGTGGGCGGCCAGGCTGGCCAGGTCAGATGGGCGGTGCAGCGAGAGAACCGGCAGCACGCCCAGTGAAACCAGCAGGTCGATACCCTCGATGGTCGAGGTCGGTTCTTCCAATCCCACCATGAGGTCGCTCCATACGGTTCCGCGCGGAAATACCCGCGCCGCTCGCTCAAGGGCGGCCTGGGTCTGCTCGCGGGTCACCTGCGTGCACCTGTCCGCGCAGGCCCTGGCCTGGCTCTTCTCGTCGAAGGTAAAAAGCGGGTAGTTTACAGCGTCCACGCCAGCGGCATAGGCTCGGTCCACCCATCCGGCATCGCTCGGCGGGCTCACCTGTATGGCCACCAGGGTATCAAAGTGCTGCTTGACCGCCTTAACGTAAGGCTCAAGCAGGGCGAAGCCACCGTCGTCGTCGTGGTAATGGCCGGTGCGAAAGTAAATGAACTCGACCGCGCCTTCGTCGAAGGCCGCGCGTATTACTTCGAGCACTTCTTCCAGGGGCCAGGGCTTGCGACGAGTGGCGCCGCGGTTGCGGCGGGCGGGGCAGAGCACGCAGGGCTTGCTCTTGCCCGCAAACGAACAGGCGCTGGCCGGGTCTATGGCGAGAAAGTCGCCGTGCAAGAGCCCCAGCCGGTTCATCTTTGTGCCTGCCGAAGTTGTCTTTGCGTAGAATTCGGGCCGGCCCACCACGCTCACCGGCACCGGTGTTGAGTCGTCGCCGGTGCGCAGCAGAAAGCGATCGTTTTCAACAGTAAGTCGATGTCGCGAGCCGCCGTCTCCGCCCTTGTCTACCTGGCAGCTGGCCACGAGGTCGCCGGGCAGCAACAGCTCGACCAGGTTGTCGCCGCCGGGCTCGGTGCCGGCGGCCGCCAACTCGGCTGCTTCCAGTCCCTGCTCGAGCCTGAGCCCGCGCATGGCCAGCTCCAGCTTGAGGTGGGCCGAGCTGGCGTTCAAGCCTGCTCGCCTCGCAGCAGCCAGGCCAGGCACAGGCAGGCGGCCTCGCAGGCGGCGGCCTGTTCGAGGCCGGGCTCGTTGTGGCCGGAAGCAGATGGTGGATCTTCAGGAGTTAGCTTGTCGGAGGGCAGAAGCGCCATTGAGCTGGTAGCCTGCCCGTTTGCGTGGCCGTAGCAGGCAACGGGTGTACCGGCTTCCAGCAGACCGGCGGCCATCTCCATGCAGTCGGGACCAAGGAGCGCGCAGTCGCCCTCGTAGCGCTGGTCGTAGCCTGGCTCGCGGTCCACCGTGACACCCGAAGCGGCCAGGTAATCGGCCGCCGTCTGCTGGCCGGGCGTACAACCTGGCACCAACACGCGGGCGGCGAGCAGGCGCTCTTGTCCGGCGATTCCAATCTCGGGCAGGATCACCTGCCTCGAATAACGTTCGAGCTGTTCGTCGCTGAGCGACATGACAGTTCTATTCTATTACGTTTTTCTCGATGGGTTCGACCTTGACTCCCTTGCCGGCCAGCCACTCCATCGCGTGGTGTATTTCATCGCCGTCCCCGTCGAGTTCCAGCGCCACTATGCCAATGTGGTCGCTGACCGAGGCTCCGCGAATGTTGGTGACCACCTTGAACTTGTGTCCGAGCTGGTAAATCAGGGGTTCTTTGATCTTTTCCTGGCTGTAGGTCAGGTAGAAACGCTGCAGGGCCATGGCTTCCTCCTCATTGATTGCGGGTCTGTTTGCGGTTTTTCCAGCCCATCCAAAGGTTGGTTGAAAGGTAACGGTCTCCAAAATCAGGGAAAATCACGACCAACAATCCCTCGTCCAGCTGCCGGGCAACCTCCAGGGCTCCACAGAGGGCGGCGCCGCTGGATTGCCCGACCAGCATACCCTCGCTGGCAGCGATATCGTACACCATGTCGTAGGCGTCGTCGGTGGCCACGCCGATCTTGGAGTCGAGTTCCTGCTCCTTGAAGATACCCGGCACGATCGAGCTCTCCATGTGCTTGAGCCCTTCGATGCCGTGAAAGGCGTCGGCCGGTTCAACGGCGATCACCTGCACGGCCTCGTCCTGGCTTTTCAGATAGCGGCCGGTGCCCATCACCGTCCCCCCGGTGCCGATACTGGCCACGAAATGGGTAATGGCGCCGTCGGTTTGCTCCCAGATCTCAGGCCCGGTGGTCAGGTAGTGTGCCTCGGGGTTGGCCTCGTTGAAATACTGGTCGGGCTTGAACCACTTGTCGGGCTCGGCCTCGTACATTTCGCGGCACATCAGCAGCGCGCCGTCCGAACCCTCCAAGGGGTCGGAATACACCGGGGTGGCGCCGTAGGCCGTCACCACGCGCTTGCGTTCGATAGACACGTTGGCGGGCATGACCAGGGTAACCGGAAAGCCCAGGGCCGCCCCGACCATGGCCAGGGCTATGCCGGTGTTGCCCGAAGTGGAGTCGAGTATGGTCTTGCCCGGGGCGAGTCTGCCTTCATCCAGTCCGCGCCTGAGCATGTTCCACGCGGCCCGGTCCTTGACCGAGCCACCGGGATTGAAGCCCTCCAGCTTGGCGTAGATCTTAACGCCGTCGGCCACGCCTTCGCGCAGCCGCTGGATTTCAACCAAGGGGGTGTTTCCCACCAGGTCACAGACGGTCCCGGCCGTGTGGACCGCGACGCTTACGGGCGTTGAACTCACCGCTGTCGAGCGCCTCAGCTCAAAGACCGCGTGCCACCGGCGATGGCGGGCACTATCGACACCTCGTCGCCGTCCTTTACGGGGGAGGCCAGGTTGTCGAGAAAACGAATGTCGTCGCCGTTCACGTAGACGTTCACAAAACGGCGTACCGAGCCGTCGTCTTCGCAGATCCTGCCTTTCAGCCCGGGGTGGTTCTTGTCGAGATCGTCGAGCAGCTCGGCTATCGAATTGCCTTCTACGGGCACAGTGTCGGCACCGTCGGTGAACTTTCTCAGCGGCGTGGGAATTCTTACTTCAACTGGCATGGTTTTACTGGTCTCCTTGTTCCTGTTGTTGGCCTTATCGAGTCAGCTTACTGGCAGGTGGCCGGGCGGGCAATCACGGCCCGGCGTTTTTCGCCGTTGCGGTTGGCTTCAGGCCAGCGAGGCGTACAGTTCGTCAAAATCTCCCAGCCTGGCCGGTATCACGTGCGGCTCCCTCACGCTGGCGCTCACCGCCTCTATGGTCTTGTAGCCGTTGCCCGTAATGCTGATAACTATCGACTCGTCGCGCGGTATGCGGCCGGTATCTATCAACTTTTTTGTAACGGCAACGGTCGTACCGCCGGCCGGCTCGGTAAAAATGCCCTCGGTGCGGGCCAGCAGCTTGATGCCGTCCACTATTTCTTCGTCGGTCACGCTCTCGCCCCAGCCGCCGTGCGAGCCGCGCACGGCCTTGAGCACGTAGAAACCGTCGGCCGGGTTTCCTATGGCTATCGACTTGGCGATGGTGTCGGGCTTGACGGGCTCGATGAGCTCGCTGTCGGCGTGCAGGGCGTTGATGACCGGCGCGCAGCCCGACGCCTGGGCCGAGTAAATAGACCAGGGCTCGTCGGCCACCAGTCCCAGGCGGGTAAACTCTTCGAAGGCCCTCGCCACCTTGGGCAGTATGGTTCCGCCGGCGGTGGGCACCACTATGTGCCGGGGCAGTTTCCAACCCAGCTGCTCGGCAAGCTCGAAACCGTAGGTCTTGGCGCCCTCGGTGTAGAAGGGCCGCAGGTTGATGTTGACGAAGGCCCAACGGTACTTGTCGGCTATCTCGGCGCACAGCCTGTTGACATCGTCGTAGTTGCCCTTGATGGCCACTGGTACGGGATCGTAGATGACCGAGCCGATGACCTTGCCCTGCTCGAGGTTGTCGGGGATGAAGATGTAACATTTCAACCCGGCGCGCGCCGCGTGGGCCGAGACCGAGTTGGCCAGGTTGCCCGTCGACGCGCAGGCCACGGTGTCAAAGCCCAGCTCCACGGCCTTGCTTATGGCCACCGACACCACGCGGTCCTTGTAGGAGAAGGTCGGGTGGTTGCAGGAGTCGTCCTTGACGTAGAGCTCTTCGACCCCCAGTTCGCGGGCCAGCCGATCGGCCTTTACAAGCGGCGTCCAGCCCGAGTACAGGCCTATGGTGGGCTCGTTCTCCACGGGCAGCAGCTCGCGGTAACGCCACAGGTTCTGTGGTCGCGACTCGATGAGCTCCCTGCTTATGACCGAGGCGATGGCGTCGTAGTCGTACTCCACCTCCAGGGGGCCGAAGCAGTACTCGCAGACGTGCTCGGGGCCGATTTCGTATTTTTCGCCGCACTCGCGGCAGGTCAGTCCGTTTACGAAAGCCATGATTCCTGTCTCCGCTGTTCTGTTTCCTGCACTTGCAGGAGGTCTAGTCCGGTAACCGCCGTGGCGCAGATGCATCCCGGTCTTGGCCGAAACTCCACGCTGCGCCAGCGTGGCTGCTTGATCTGAAATATTCTCATGCACCCGCCGAGGGCACGCGCGGGGTCTGCGAGCACCCGCGAGGCTTCGAGCGCCTGCAGCGAGCCTATGACGCCGGCAACCGGGCCCAGCAGGCCCAGCTCGCCACAGCCCTGGCCGGTGGCGCCGGCCGTGTTGCCAGGCGAGGCGTCCCCGGGCGGAAAGACACACTCCAGGCAGGCCGAGCGCCCCGGCATGACCGTCATGAACTGCCCGCCCATGCGGGCTACGCCGGCGTGGCAGAAAGGCGTGCCGCTGACAAGCGCCGTGCGGTTGATGACAAACTTGCTGGCCGGGTCGTCGCAGGCGTCGATGACGAAATCGTGGCCTTCAAACAACGCAGGCGCGTTATCCTGGTCAAGCCGAAGGGGCAGGGCGCTGACCTCGAGGTCGGGGTGTTTGGCCAGCAGTGCGAGTCGGGCCTGCTCGGCCTTGTTGCGACCCAGGGTCGAGCGGTCGAACAACAGCTGCCGTTGCAGGTTGGACAGCTCAACGCGGTCGGGGTCGATCAGGGTCAGGGCGAAACCCGGCGTTGCAGCAAGTGCCGAGGCCGCCGGGCAGCCCAGGGCACCGGCGCCCACTATGAGCACCCGTCTCCTGTTATTCTGTGGCTGTCGTTCGCGCAACAAAAAACCCCTTCCATCGGCCTTTACTTGCGTGGCCAGGAAGAGGTTTGAGTAACCGTTCCCGCCCCATTTTCCGCATCTGCCACCGGGGCAGGCGTAGGAATTAGCACCTGCACTTCCCCGCGGGGAAGCCGGCTGCTGTGGTTTCAACGGGCCTAATCCCTCCACCACTCGCAATAAGGCAGCCCAAGAGTAGCGCTTGGCCCGGGGGCTGTCAAAAGGGCTGTTACTGCTGCCGCTTACCCGCAACTCCGCTGAGCGCCTGGATGCTGCTGCAAGCCAGGCCGGGCTTGATTCGCGGCGCTCCTGCGTGCAAGGGTGTCGCCATGCACAACAAGCCGCTTGCGCTCGACGGGTCGTTTAATTTCAGGGATATCGGTGGCTACAGCACGGCGTCGGGTCAGTCGGTTCGCCGCTCTATCGTTTACCGGGCCGACACACTGCACCGCCTGAGCAACAGTGACGCGCGCGTGCTCGAGGGCCTTGGCATCGTGAGGGTCGTAGACCTGCGCAGCGATCTGGAACTGCAGCGCGACGGGGTGGGAGTGTTCGTGGAGGGCAGGGGTATTCACGTGCACGCGCCGCTGGTGGAGGTTTCGCTCAGCCCCTTCGACAGCGACATAGACTGGGGCCAGCTCGACCTGCGCGAGCGTTACATCGAGATGCTCGAGGTCGGTACAGCGGCGGTGCGCGAAGTCTTCGAGTCGGTGGTGGGCGACCTGCTGCCGCTGGTGTTTCACTGCACCGGCGGCAAGGATCGCACGGGCGTGGTAGCGGCCCTGCTGCTGCGCACGCTGGGGGTCAGCGACGCGGTGATAGAGCAGGACTACAGCGACTCGGAGCGTTACCTCGCGCCGGTCATAAGCAAGCACCGCGGCGCGCTGGAGGGCGAGGGACTGGCCGACGACGTGATAGCCTACCTGTGCTCGAGTCCTGCCTCGAGAATGCGCTATACTCTGGAACAACTCGACCGGCGCTGGGGTTCGACGGAGAACTACCTGCTGCAGGCCGGGGTGGATCGGGCTACGCAGGACGCGTTGCGCGATAAGCTGCTGGCCTGACGTTCAGCTACCCGCCAGTCGTTCGCGGGCTTCGCGCGCGGCCGAGGTCTGCGGGTACTCGTCGAGCACGAAGTGGAAGCGCAGGTTCGCCGCAGCCGTGTCGCCCGTTCGGCGGTAGTAGTCACCCACGTACAGTTCCTGGTCGGCCAGGTTCTCGTAGCATTCGGTCTTGCGAAAACCAGCCAGGGTGGCCCACACCGAGTCGGCGTACCTGAGTATCACCCGGTCGAAGTGCAGTATGGCGTTGACCGATGAGCTCTTGTCCCTGTCGGCCGAGCTCGCCTGGTCGAGCCAGCACATGCCCGTGATGTACTGCGAAAAAGCAATGGCTTTGCTGGCAGGATAGCGTCGCTCGAAGTCTTCGAAGGCGCTCACCGCCTGGTCGTAGTTCCGGCCGAGGTAGAATGCGTGGGCTACGCGTAGCCTGGCCAACTCGGCGTGCTCAGAGAACGGGTGCTGGTCGAGCAAACGACCGTATTCTTGTACTGCGAGTATATAGTGACCCGATTCGAAGGCCTGTGCCGCGCTCACCGCGAGGTCGGTTTCCATGGGCGGTGGGGGAGTCGAGCAGCCCGCTGCCGATAACAGCAGCAAGCTGGCGATGAGGCCGGCGACCAGCTTGGCTGCCAGGACCCGGGAGCGCTTGAGCGAAAAAGCCTGTTTCCCGTGTTTCACAACCCGCAATGTAGCGGCTGGGGCCGGCAGGGTCTACAGTGGGCCGGCTCACAGGGCTGGGCGAGGTGTATGGCTGATACCAGGCTGCAGATAGTGGTTGGCAAGGGTGGCGTGGGCAAGTCCACTGTCGCGGCGGCACTGGCCTTGGAAAGAGCCGCGCGCGGTGGACGGGTGCTGGCGCTCGAATTGGGCGGCAGCGGCGGGCTGGCGCGGGCGCTGGGCGTTGAGTCCTCGTCCAACCCGGTAAAGACAAGCCAGGCCGCGCCGCCGGGCGAAGTCTACGTGGCCTCGGTGGACGGTCAGGCGGCACTATCGGAATACCTGGCCCTGATGGTGCCCGTGCGACGATTGCTGCACGGGGTGACGGCCAGCCGTTTTTACAAGGCCTTTGTCAGTGCCGCGCCGGGGCTGAGAGAATTGATGGCAGTGGGCAAGGTCTGGTATGAGTGCCAGAAGACCAACGATGACGGCAGCCCGACCTGGACTACGGTTATAGTCGAGGCCGGCGCTACCGGACACAGCTTGCGCTACCTGCGCATGCCCGAGGTGGCTGCGCGCACTTTTGCCTCAGGGCTGGTACACAGGGAGGCCGTCAGGGTGGGCGACATGCTGCGCGATCCCGATTACTGCCGCGTGCACGTGGTGGCCTTGCCCGAGCAGATGCCCTTGTCCGAGGCCAGCGAGGTGCTGGTCGCGCTCGACGAAGAACTTGGCATGGAGGTGGGCAGGCTCATCGTCAACCGTTGCCGGCAGGCCGCACCGTCGACGGCCGAGAGCTTGTCCGGTGAGTTGGCGACGGTTGCATCGAGCGAGCCGGACGGTGGTCCGGCTACCGTCCTGGCCGATCTGGCAGCACGCGAGCTGTCCTGGCTTGGGATACAGGAGCGCGGTCTTGAGCGCATAGAGCGCAACAGCGGGTGCCGGGTGCTGAAGCTGCCCTTGCTGGCGGTAGAAGAGTTCGGGCCGGCTGAGCTCGGCCGGCTCGCCGGGGTGCTGGCCGGAGAACCGGGTATCAACGATGGTGGGTCAACCTCGCCATGAGCGTGGCCGGCCTGCTGACAGGGCACCGCGTGATCGTCTGCGTGGGTAGCGGCGGAGTGGGCAAAACCACAGTCGCCGCGGCGCTCGCTTTGCGAGCCGCCGCCGAGGGCAAGCGCGCGATGGTTCTCACTATCGACCCGGCCCGTCGGCTTGCCCAGGCACTGGGGCTGGACACACTGGCCAGCGGTGGACAGCGGGTGAGCGATGAGGCGCTGGCCGCGGCCGACTGTCGCGTGAGCGGTGCGCTCAGCGCCGGTATGCTCGAGCAGAAGAGCGCCTGGGACGACTTCATCCGCCGCAGCGCGGCCTCCGACGAAATAGCGGAGGCCATACTGGCTAACGAGTTCTACGGCCACCTGTCGGTGTCCTTCGCCGGTTCAGCCGAATACATGGCGGTTGAGGAACTCGCGCGCATAGTCGACTCCGAGCAGTACGACGTGGTCGTGCTCGACACGCCGCCAACGGCCCACGCGCTGGACTTTCTGCTCGCGCCCCGGCGCCTGCGCAAGTTTCTTGATCGTTCGTTGCTGGGATGGTTGGTCAAGCCGTCGGTCGCGGTAGGAAGGGTGGCGTGGAAGACCGCACGGCGCAGCCTCGGCTATGTACTCGACCGGCTCGAGGAGGCTACCGGGGCCCAGGCCCTGGCCTCGATAGCCGAGTTCTTCGTGGCCATGGATTCCTTGTTTGACGGTGTCGCTGAGCGCGGGGCCAGGGTGAGCGCACTGCTCGAAAGCGAGGAGACGGCCTTCGTGCTGGTGGCCGGACCCGACGACAGGGTGCTCGACGAGAGCGGCTACCTGCAGCGGCGCATGGCTGAGCTGGGTGTTCCCCTGAGGGCGGTGGTGGTCAACCGCCTGGCCGTGTGCCCACAGAAACCCGACGCCCGGGCCCGCGCCGAGGCGGCAGCATTGCTCGATGGTATGGATTCGGACGATCTGGCGCGCGGCTGGCTGCTACAACTGTGGGACGATGCCTGGCGCGTAAGCCAAGGCCAGGAACTGCGGCTGGAGGCCTTCGAGGCCCAGCTGCCGAGCGAGGTGAGAGTGGCCAGGGTGCCCGAAATGGACCACGACCTGCACGAGCTGTCCGACCTCGGCTCGGTGGCCGCCAAACTGTAGGGAGGGGAGGCGCACGGTGGGGCGGAGCGACAGGGGTGTTTCCTGCCCGCTGGTCCAAAGCCTTTTTTGAGCTGGACATCGTCAACAACGCGCAACAGGGCGTCATTGCCGGCTCTTACAATACCCCGGGCTGGCCAGGTTCGCGTAGATCAGGGGCCAACGAGGACTCCCGCCACAAGTGCCCAGCCTGTGGGCAACGATATGGGAGTACCCACGATTCCTCCCGAGTTGACCCCTGTAAGGGTGGCTCCAAACAGGTCCGCGCCGGTCAGTGTCGCGCTGAACAGGTCAGCGTTGGTCAGGTCCGCGTTGGCCAGGGTCGCGCCGGTCAGGTCCGCGCTGGTCAGGTTCGCGACGGTCAGGTCCGCGCCGCTCAGGTCCGCGTTGGTCAGGTCTGCTTGGAATATGTACGCGCCGCTCAGGTTCGCGCCGGTAAGGTTCGCGCCGGTCAGGTTCGCGCCGGCCAGGTTCGCGCCGGCCAGGATCGCGCCGCTCAGGTCAGCGTTGGTCAGGTTTGCTTGGAATATGTTCGCGGTGTTCAGGTCCGCGCCGGTAAGGTTGGCGCCGGTCAGGTTCGCGTTGACCAGGATCGCGTTGGCCAGGTTCGCGTTGGCCAGGTTCGCGCCGACCAGGTACGCGGTGTTCAGCTCCGCGCCGACCAGTGTCGCGTTGGTCAGAATCGCGGCGTACAGGTTCGCGAAGACCAGGTCCGCGCCGGTCAGGTCCGCGCCGGTCAGGTTCGAACCCGGGCCCACGAGGTAGCCGTTCACAATCGACCAGTCTGTGGGCAACGCTGCGGGAGTACCCACGATTCCTCCCGAAATCACGCCGGTCAGGTTCGCGCCGGTCAGGGTCGCGCCGGTCAGGTTCGCGTCGGTCAGGGTCGCGTCGGTCAGGTCCGCGCTGCTCAGGTCCGCGCCGGTCAGGTTCGCGCCGGTGCCCACGAGGTATCCGTTCACAAGTGCCCAGCCTGTGGGCAACGCTGCGGGAATACCCACGATTCCTCCCGAAATCACGCCTGTCAGATTCGCGCCGATCAGGGTCGCGCCGGTCAGGGTTGCGTCGGCCAGGGTCGCGTTAGCGAGGTCGGCGCCGGTCAGGTTCACGCCCACGAGGTCCGCGCCGGTCAGGTCCGCGCTGGGCAGGTTCGAACCCGGCCCCAGGAGGTAGCCGTTCACGACGACCGCAAGTGGTGTGCATGTAGCTGTCGGGACATCCCAACTGCCTCCCGCTTGAGTGCATACAGCCGCATTGTCTGTCGTGATGTCGACCGACGCGACTCCGTTATTGAATGCTGTTGGCACGAGAACATCGACGCAGGTAGTCAAGTCGTCGGTACAGGTCTCAAGGTCTGCCGGGCAGCCAGTAACGGTTCCGCCCGCAAGCAGCGTGGCGACTTCGGCTACGTCGGTCGTGATACGCGCGTCCATCGACGCCTGGTCGCCCTCGCTCGGGCAAACCCCTACGCCCGCCTTTTCCTCTACCTTTGTCCACTTTTCTGAAAACTTCGTCTCGCACTTGCTGTAGTCTGCGGGGCTGTTCTTGGCCACAGCCTTGGCATCGGCCTTCAACCGGCAGGACGAATACTTGCTGGATTCTTTGAGCTTACCCATCTCGCACTTTCCTGTCTTGTCGGGACCAGCCAGCGCAGGACCGGTGACCAACGCGGTCACGGCTAAGGAGCTGAAAACCAAAGAGGTGCAAGATTTAATAGACATGATTTGAATCCCCCCGGACAAACTTTTCGTATCAATACGCTGTGCTCAGGCTGGCCTGCTGGCTCAAACGCGAAAAACGTTAGTCGCTGTAACTATGCATCAACTAAGAGCTGTAAGTAAAGTGAATCACCGTATCCTGTCCCGGTTTCAGCAGAAAAAGCTGCCCCAGGGCGCCCCCCCCCCCCCCCCCCCCCCCCGGGAGGGCCCCCCGTGGGGGCCGGTTCCCTCCGCCCGCCCCCCGCCCCGTTTGTCCCGGGAAAAGCGCCCCCCGCGGCCCCCCCCCCCCCCCCCCCGTATGGGTGGGAACACCTGCTGGAGGACCGTTTCGGCTACCACCGTATGACCCTCCACCGATCTGGTGCACAGCTCCCAGCACCACCACACGCCCGTGCAGCTTCGACGATCCTTGAATACCTCCGAGGGGTGATTTACGATCGTTGCGATCGGTGACCCTCTCGGTGCGTCTGCCTCTCAGGCGGGGGTGTCCAGGCTGCTCCAGCGGCCGCAGCAGCTGCAACGCGCTGTCCATTCACTGCTGCCCGCCGAGCAGGCCGAGCAGGTGAACACCGGCCCCGGACCGCCCACAATCGGCGCGTTGCCATTGCTGCCGGCGTCGCCGTGCACCGCGGCGCTCGACGTCGAGCTACCGGTTTCGATCTGCAGCCACAGCGTTTTTGCCGCGTCGTTGTCGGCTGCGGTTTTTTCGAGCAGCTCGCGGGCCGTATCCGCTTGCGAGTGATCCGCATAGTAGCGCGCCGCCAGCAGCGCCAGCCCGTGGTTGTCGGGGTGGCGGGCCAATGCCTTTTGGTAAAGCTTGGACATGCGGTTGCCCTCTGCGCCATCGCTCAGTAGTTCGAGCTCGTGCAGCAGTATCGCCGTGGGTTTTCTGAGCACGGCTTTCTCGAGCAGGCGGGTGGCCTGGCGCCGATGGTCCGAACTCACCAGCGCGCGCGCACGTTCGAGCAGGGCGGCCGAAAAGTCGGGGTCGCTGTCGGTGATGCTCCTGAGCAGGGCCTCGCGCAGCCCGCCTCGGCTCTGCATGGCTTTTTCATAACGCGCGCCCAGCAGCCGGTTGCGTTCGCCGTCGTCGTCGGGCCGTATGCGCGCCAGTCGTTGCTGCACCTGTTCTGCGGTGTCCCAGTCGGCCGCTGCAAAGAGTTCGTCACGCAGCATCTCGAGCACTCGCGGACTGTCGGGGTAGCTGGCACGCGCGCGACCGAGCGCCGACAGGGCCGCCGGGTGATCGTCCAACAGCGAGCACGCGCGGGCGTAGGAAAAGAGCAGCAGGGGGTCGTTGCCGAGGTCTTTCAGGCCTTCTTCCAGAAGTTTACGGGCCTGGTCGGGACGGCCTTCCTCGAACCAGGTGTCGGCCATGTCTACCACCTGCCCGGGGTCGGGTTCGTGTTTTTTAGCCGCCTTGGTAAACACCGCGCGGGCGCGTGCGTAGTCGCCCGACAGCGCCAGCGAGCGGGCCTCGCTGCGGGCCGACAGGCTCCACGCAGCAGCTCTCACCTCGCGGTTGACCCGCCATGCGCGAAGCGCATTGCGGCCCTCGTGTATCAGCGCGAGCACGAAGATGGCCAGCGCGCCAGCGCAAAGCGACAGCAGCACCAGCACTCCCACGGGCAGTTCCACCGACCACTCGGCGCCCAGCGAGAACCTGGCCTTGTCGGGGTTCAGGTGCAGCAGGGCGGCGATGGCGGCAGCCATGAGCAGCAGGACTACGAATAACAGCGTGCGTCGAAACATCGGTGTTTACGTCCCCGCTGATCGCAGTCCCGCTGGTGGTTTCTGGTTGCAGGCCGGCACCGCGTTCCAGTCGCGGCGGGGAGCGCGGTGCCACAGCCGTTCAAGGTCGTAGACGGCTCGCGTGTCTTCGAGGAACACGTGCAGTACCACGTCGCCGTAGTCCACGAGCGCCCAGTGTGCGAACTCCAGTCCCTCGCGCGATATGGGCTCGCGGCCCACGAGCGTGGCCTCGTCTTCAGCGTGCTCGCAGATGGCCCGCACCTGTATGGTCGAGCGTGCCGTGCATATCACGAAGTGGTCCGCTATTGAGCTGTCGTCGGCCATGTCGATCACCACGATGTCGGTGGCGTTGCGCTCTTCGGCTGCGGCCGCAATTGCTGTCACCAGCTCAGCACTCGAATCAGCAGTGCCCGAATCATGGCCAGAGGGGGGGCGGGTTTCGTTTGAGGGGGAGGGGGAAACTTCGTTTTTCATGTTTTGTACAGGTCGTTTTGTTTGATGTAAGCCGCCACCGCTGGGCCCACGAGGTCTTCGATAGCCAACTGGCTGCGCACGCACTCGCGCACGCGCGACGAGGATACATCGAGGCCTTCTAACAGGTGGGTCATGACAAGATGGCCGCTGCTGTGCCGGTAACAACCGATTTTCGAATCATAACAAGCGTCGCTGCTGTCGGCAAAGGGAAGCGGCGGTGGCTGTGCAGGTGCGGGCTGGCCGGGACGCGACAGCACCACCACGTTGGCCAGCCCGAGAATGCGCTGGGGCTCGTGCCAACTGTTGACCTCGAGCCAGGCGTCTATGCCCACGAGCAGGTACAGTTCGCTGTCGGGCTCACGCTCGGCCAGTGCAGACAGGGTATCGACGGTGTAAGAAGGCCCCTGCCGCTGGAACTCGATGTCGCAGGCCTCAAGACCCTCGTGGTCGGCCGTGGCGAGGCCGACCATCGCGAGCCTGTGGCGGGCATCGGCCGGCTGGTCCGCGGGTTTGTGCGGGGGGAGCGGGGCGGGCACAAGCAGGACCCTGTCCAGGCCCAGCGCGCGGGCCGTGTGAACGGCCGCCCTGAGGTGGCCGAGGTGCACCGGGTCGAAGGTGCCACCCAGTATACCCAGTCGCGGCAAGGGCTCAGTCCCTTACCTGGCCCTGGCCGCGCACCACGTACTTGTAGGTCGTCAACTCGCGCAGAGCCATCGGCCCGCGCGCGTGGATGCGGTTGGTCGAAATACCGATCTCGGCACCGAAGCCGAAGGCAAAGCCGTCGGTAAAGCGCGTGGACGCGTTTGAGTACACCACGGCCGAGTCTACCAGCGAAAGAAAGCGCTCGGCGTTTTCTTTGTTGCTGCTCACAATCGAATCGGAGTGACCCGATCCCTCTCTGTTGATAAATTCTATGGCCTCGTCAAGCGAGTCGAGGACCTTTACGGCCAGCACGAGGTCGAGGTACTCGGCAGACCAATCGTCCTCGCTGGCGGCCGTAGCGCCGCTTATGAGCTTGATGGCCCGCGGGCAGGCGCGTACTTCCACGCCCGCCTCTTGCAGTCGCGGAGCCAGGTCGGCCAGCAGGTCGTCGGCCACCTCGGCGTGCATGAGCAGGTTTTCTATCGCGTTGCACACGCCGGGCCGCTGCACCTTGGCGTTCATTACGATGTCGGCTGCCGACGCGAGGTCGGCCGATTCGTCGACGTACACGTTGCACACTCCCTCGTAGTGCTTGATGATGGGAATGCTCGAACGCTGGGCCACGGCCCGCACCAGGCCGGGGCCGCCGCGCGGTATGAGCAGGTCTATCGAGTCGTCACGGGTGAGTAGCTCGTTGGTGGTTTCCCTGTCGGTACGTTGCACCAGCTGCACGGCGGTCTCGGGAACACCGTTAGCGCGTAGTCCGGCCGTAACCACTTCGGCGATGGCGCTGTTGGAGTGTATGGCCTCCTTGCCGCCCTTGAGTATGACCGCGTTGCCCGACTTGACGCACAGCGCGGTCACGTCGGCCGTAACGTTGGGGCGCGACTCGTAGATCATGCCAATCACGCCTATGGGTATGCGGCGCTGCTCAATGTCGATTCCCGACGGTGCGCGCCAGCGGTCGATGGCGCCCGCCAGGGGATCGTCGAGATCGGCCACGGTAAGCAGGCCCTCGGACATGCCCTGCACGCGTTCGGGGTTGAGCGTGAGGCGGTCGAGCAGGGCCGAGCCGAGACCGGCTTCGCGTCCAGCTTCGAGGTCGAGCGCGTTGCGCTGGCAGAGCAGCGATTCGGCTTCGACCAGGCGCGAGGCGATCTCGCGCAAGGCCGCGTTGCGTTGCTCGTTGGTGAGCGTGGCCAGTTGCCGAGACGCGCTGCGCGCCTGCCGGCAGAGCTCGTCAACGTAAGTCTTCGTGTCGATTTCCTGCATGTCTTCAGTCACCGGACTTGATTTCCTGGGCCAGCTCCTCGAGCAGTACCAGGTTGTCCCTGTGTATCAGCTCGTCGCCGGAGTGATAACCGAGACTGGCCTCGATGCTGCTGCTGTGGCTGCCCTTTATGCGCTCGCAGTCCTCGGAATCGTAGGCCACCAGCCCGCGCGCGAACTCCTTGCCGTCAGGCCCGAGGCAGGTCACGCAATCGCCGGCGGCAAACGATCCCACGACCGAGGTCACGCCCGAAGGGAGCAGGCTGCCGCCGCGCTCCGACAGGGCAGCCAGGGCGCCCTTATCCACCTGCAGGGTTCCCGAGGTGGCCATGCCGTAGGCTATCCAGTGCTTACGATGCGAAATGGGCGAGGCGGAGGCCAGTACCAGTGTACCCGTGCAGCTGTCAGCCTGCAGCGCTCGCGAGAGGCTGCCCTCGTTCGTGCCGTCGGCGATCACGGTAGTTATGCCGCGGTGGGCGGCACTGGCCGCAGCGCGCAGCTTACTCGCCATGCCGCCGGTGCCCAGCTCTCCCGAGGGGAGTTTCCTCGCGCCCGTTGGGCCATCGAATTCGAGCACGTATTGGTCGATGTTTTCTATCAGGTCCACCACGCTCGACGAGGCAAGCGTGGGAGGCCCGTCGTATACGCCGTCCACGTCGGTGAGTATCACCAGCAGCTCGGCGCTCACAAGGCCCGCGACCAGGGCCGACAGGTGGTCGTTGTCACCGAACTTGAGCTCTTCGACTGCCACCGAGTCGTTCTCGTTCACGACCGGGATGATGCCGTGCGCCAGCAGGTGCTCCATGGTGTGGCGGGCGTTCAGGTAACGGCTGCGGTCGTGCAGGTCGCCCACGCTCAGCAGTACCTGGCCCACGTGGTGTCCGCAGTCTGAAAAACAACGCTCGTAGTGGGACATGAGGCTGATCTGTCCGACGGCTGCCGCTGCCTGCTGTTCGGGTATGGCCACGGGCATGGCGCTCATGCCCAGTCGCGACAGTCCTGCCGCCCGGGCCCCGGAGCTGACCAGCACAACCTGGTAGCCGTGGTCGACCATGCGTGCGATTTCGGCGGCGATGGCGGCTACGCGCTGGTCGTTGATGCTCGAAGCCGTTGTCACCACGCTGCTGCCCAGCTTTACGACAACCCGCCTTACAGGCGTGAGTATTGCTGGCTTGTGCTTGAGCTGGGACATTTTTTTTGTCAGCAGGTTTTTGTCGGCTTCGTTTCAGTCGTGCATGGCCTGTCGCTTGGCGTTGTCGCCTCGCTGCTGCCGCAGCTGTTTCCATATTACAGCAGCAAGCCGCGCACAGCCCTCGCCCGTGGCAGCCGATATGGCCTCAAAAACGATGTTGCGCTCTGCGAACAGACGTCGCAAGGCCGGCAGCAATTCAGTCGCATCGGGCAGATCGGTTTTATTTACGACGACCACCTGCGGTCTGTTCGCGAGTTGTTCGGCAAAACCCCTTAACTCGCCATTCACGGTGTCGAAATCGACCATGACCTGCTCGGCATCGCGGCCCGATGCGTCGACCATGTGCACCAGCAGGGCGGCCCGGTCCACGTGCCTGAGAAACTGCGTACCCAGGCCGTGGCCCTGGTGGGCGCCTTCTATAAGGCCCGGTATGTCGGCCATCACGAACGAGGCCTCCTCGGCCACCGCCACCACCCCGAGCGTGGGTACCAGGGTTGTAAAGGGGTAGTCGGCAATTCTCGGTCGGGCCGCGCTGAGGCGCGAGAGCAGGCTCGATTTGCCCGCGTTGGGCAGGCCGATGATGCCGGCGTCGGCCAACAGGCGCAGTTCAAATTCCAGCGAGTGCTGCTCGCCCGGTCCGCCGTGGTCGGCCCGGCGCGGGGCCTGGTTGGTGGGCGTAGCAAAGCGCGCGTTGCCGCGTCCGCCGTCGCCACCACCGGCCAGCATTACGCGCTGGCCGTCCGCAATGAGATCTCCGACCACCTGGCCGCTGTCGAGGTCGCGTATGATTGAGCCTATGGGCAGCGGTAACTCTATGTCGCCGGCGGCCCGCCCGTGCTTGCCCTTGCCCTGGCCGTCGCCGCCACGGTCGGCCTTGATCTCACGCTTGAAACGGTAGTCCTGCAGGGTGGTCATGTGGCTGCTCGCCACGGCCCACACGCAGCCACCCCTGCCGCCGTCGCCCCCCGAGGGTCCGCCCATGGGCCGGTACTTTTCTCGCAGGAAGGCGCAGGCGCCGTTGCCCCCGTCTCCGCCGAAAACGCGGATGCGGGCTTCGTCGATGAACTTCACGTCACGCCCTCAGGCGGGATATACGCTGACTTTTTTTCTGTCGCGACCGAGTCGCTCGTAGCGTACGACGCCGTCGCGCAGGGCGAACAGCGTGTAGTCCCGGCCCATGCCCACGCCCGTGCCGGGGTGGATGCGGGTGCCGAGCTGGCGCACAAGAATGTTGCCGGCCGTGACGGCCTGGCCACCGAAAATTTTGACCCCGCGGCGCTGGCCTCGAGTGTCGCGGCCGTTACGGGTGCTTCCCTGTCCCTTCTTATGAGCCATATCGAATGTCCGTGCTTGTGTCCGTAAGAAATTGTTTCTGCAGAAAATCGTTAACTGTAAATCGTCAGTTGGATATCCCGGTTATGCTCACAGTGGTCTCGTATTGCCGGTGCCCCTGGCGGCGGCGGTAGTTCTTGCGGCGTTTTTTCTTGTATACCAGTATACGCGCTCCGCGGTCCTGGCGCAGTATGACGCCGTTTACTGTTACGCCTTCAAGCAGCGGTCGACCGACTTCTATCTGCCCCTCGTTGCCGTGCAGCAACACCTGGGCAAATTCCACGGTATCGCCGGGATTGCCATCGAGTTTTTCAACAGTGACCGTGCTTCCCGGGCTCACGCGGTACTGTTTTCCACCAGTTTTTATGACAGCATAAGACATTCTTACCACCCGCAATCGCGAGAGTCTGGCCCGTGCCCAGCTTGAAGTCAACCGTGGGGTGAGGGGCCTGGGGTCCCGGGAGTGCCTGCGGCGGCAGGCTCGAGCGTGCTGTTGCCCGGGTAGGGCGGGCGTGCAAAATTGCCACCGTGGGTACGCGACAGGGACCGTTGGCACAGGCGGTGACCGTCTATCTTTTTGCGCGTGAGCCGCGGCCCGGAGAGGTCAAAACCCGGCTGGTACCGCCGCTTGACCACGAGCAGGCTGCGCGCTGTCACAAGGCCTTTGTAGACGACAGTCTCGGCTTGCTCGTCGCGGCACGCGAGGCTGGTCGGGGCGACGCGTCCAGGCCGCTCAACCTGGTACTGGCCGTGGCCGACCGGGACGATTGCAGTTGGCTGGCGGGCAGGGCCCGCAGACATGGATTCGAGTTAGTTGGGCAGGGCCGGGGCTCGCTCGGTGACCGCATGCAGCGCGTGCTCGCTCTCTCTGCCGGCGCACCGGCCATCCTTATGGGCTCTGACAGTCCCGACCTGCCGTTGGCCCTGCTGGAGCAGGCCGCGGGCCATCTGCGCGAGGGCAGCGGCGACCGTGTCGTCATCGGCCCCGCCCGGGACGGTGGCTATTACCTCATCGCTTGCAGGGGGAGTGTACCACCGGTGTTCAGGCTGTCGGTGCCCTGGGGCGGGACAGACGTTTTTGAGCAGACCGTGAATCGCCTGCAGGCCGCCGCTATTCGTTACAGCGTGCTGCCGCCGTGGTCAGACGTCGACGACTTTGCGGCCCTCGGGGCCCTGGCGCAACGCCTGGCCCGGGCTCCCGCGGGACACGCTGCACTGCCGGCGACGCGCAGGCTGCTGGCCGAGCTGGCCGATGAAGGGTTGCCGCTGTGAAGGCGCGGACGGGCCAGTTGACCGTCTGTCGTTGGGACCTGGACAAGACTTATCTCGAGACCAGCTTCGAGTCTCTGCGCGAGTTGATCAAGGTGCCCTTCGAGAAGGGGAGCGACAAGCGAGCAGTGCCGGGCGTGGTCGAACTCATACGCGGTATGCACCGCTGCTCGATAGAAGCCGGCTACCGCCAGCAGGTATTCTTCATATCGGCTTCGCCGCCGCAGATCTCGCGTGCAATACGAGAAAAGCTACGCCTGGACGGAGTTGAGTACGAGGACATAAGCTTTAAGCACCAGGTTCGTCACCTCGTCCGGGGGCGCCTGGACCTGCTGCGCGAGCAGGTCGGTTTCAAGCTGGATCGACTGCTGGCCGGTGCGCGGCGGGTGCAGCCCGGAGCACGCGAACTGTTGTTCGGCGACGACTGGGAGTCGGACCCCTTCGTTTATTCGCTGTACGCCGACCTGTTGTCGGGAGGCATGCTGCCGGAGGACTGCGAGCATCTTCTCAGGCGCTGCCGTGTTCACGCTGACTACCGGCGCTCGATAATGGAACACCTGCGCCGCCTGGGTCCCGAGCGTCCGAGCGTTGCCGGTGTCTTCATACTCGAACGGCGCCAGCGCCCGGGAATGTCGCTGGAGGCTTTCGGGCCGAGAATGAAGAGCTCCGGTAACTACCTCGAGTGCTCCTTGTGGCTTCATGCAATGGAACTGCTGGATTCCCAGGGTGTCGTCGAGGTGGCCCTGGCTGCTGGGCTGGACGCGGCCGTGGCAACACGGTCTTTCGAGAGGGTGGTCGCTGCTGCGGCCGGAAAGCAGCAGGCGGCTCGCGCGCGCCTCGAGCTCGCGAGGATGGCGTTGATAGGAGCCGGCTTGCTCGATAGCGAGGTGCCGCGCGCCAGCCTGCCCCAGCGAGCCAGGCTGGCGCTGCGGCGGCAACTTGGACTCGATACCGCAGGTTCTTTGGCTGACGACAGCGCAGACGGGCAGGTCCACACCGCCTTCGTTCCCGACTATCACCGCCTTGTCGACAGCTGGTCGGCAAACGCACGCCAGGAACGCGACAAGTGAGCACGGCGGGCCGTGCGTTTACTGTCGGCGACGGCTGTGGTATCCAGCACGGGCGGGCTTGGGCCGGCCCCGGTAAGATCTATGTCAGGACACTCAAAGTGGAGCTCGATAAAGCACAAGAAGGCGGCCGTTGACGCTAAGCGCGGCAAGCTCTTTACCAAGCTCATCAAGGAAATCACGGTGGCGGCCCGCGCCGGGGGCGGCGATCCGGCTGGCAACCCGCGCCTTCGCACCGCCGTTGCCACTGCTCGTGGGCAGAGCATGCCGCTGGACAACATCGAGCGGGCCATCAAGAAGGGCACCGGCGATCTCGAGGGCGTGGACTACCAGGAAATGTCTTACGAGGGCTATGGCCCTGCCGGCATGGCGGTAATCATCGAGTCTCTCACCGACAATAAGAATCGTACGGCGGCCGACATCAGGCATATTTTCAGCAAGTTCGGTGGCAACCTGGGCGAGAACGGCTGCGTGGGCTGGAACTTTGACCGAGTCGGGGAGCTGCGCGTAGCAGCCGAGGGCACGAGCGAGGACCAGGTTTTCGAGACCGCCGTGGAGGCCGGCGCCTCCGACGTCCAGGCCGACGACGACGTATTCGTGGTTACCCTTGAGGTCAAGGATCTCGACACCACCCGGCAGTCGCTCGAAGACTCGGGACTGAAAGTGCAAGGTGCCGAGATAGTATTGCTGCCCAAAGAAACCGTGCGCTTGGAGGGCAAGGAAGCCGAGACGGCTCTCAAGCTGCTCGAGGCCCTCGACGATCACGACGACGTACAACGGGTGTCCGCCAACTTTGAAATAGACGACTCCGAGGTGGAGCGGCTGTCCGCCTGAGCGGAGCCCTCCCGCTGCAGCAATGCTGGTGCTCGGAATCGACCCCGGCACGATCAAGATGGGCTGGGGTGTCGTAAGCGCCAGCGGCTCGCGCATGACACGCGTGGACTCCGGCACCCTGCTGCTGGGCAGGGGCGACACGGCCGGCCGCCTGGTCACCGTGTGGCGCGAGTTGCAGGAACTCATGCAGATTCATCAACCAGACGTCCTGAGTCTCGAACGCAACTTTGTAGCGCGTAACCCGCAGAGCGCGTTTCGCATAGGCGAGGCCCGCGGCGTGGTAATGGCCGCGTCGGCTTATGGCGGCGTTGAGCTCGAGGAGTACAGCCCGGCGGCCGTCAAGAAGGCCATTGCCGGGCACGGGCGGGCTGATAAGCAGGCCATGATCGTGGCGGTGTCGCGCATGCTTTCGCTGGTGGACACTCCCGCGGAAGACGAGGCCGACGCCCTGGCACTGGCGGCCTGCCACATCCTGCGTCACGGCTACGACCGCAAGGTAGCGGGCGCCCTGGACGCCGCGCAGGTTGCTCGGCGGTCGCGTAGCCGGGCGGGGGTGGCCAGGCGATGATAGGTTTTTTGCGAGGCATGCTGCAGTCGTCCGACCCCGGCCAGGTCTTGATCGATGTAAACGGCGTGGGTTACCAGGCCCGTGTTTCCTTCAACACTTACAGTCGCCTGCCCGGCACCGGCTGCGAGGTTTCTCTGTACGTGCTCACCAGCATGCGTGAGAACGCGCTCGAGTTATTCGCCTTTCTCGACGAGAGCGAAAAAGAGCTGTTCGCCACCCTGAGGTCGGTGTCCGGCATCGGCCCCAGGATGGCGCTGGCCGTGTTGTCGGCCATACAGCCAGCCGAGTTGGCAAGAGCCGTGCTCGAGCAGGACGTAGCCACGCTGGTGGCCGTGCCCGGGGTGGGGCGCAAAACTGCCGAGCGCCTGCTGGTGGAGCTCAAGGGCAAGGTCGAGCAGCTCCCGGCTGCAGATCACAGCGACGTCGACGCCGACGCGGTGGCCGCGCTTCTGGCCCTGGGTTACCGCAGGCAACAGGCCGGCGATGCCGTGCGCGCGAGCCGTCCCGATGCCGGTGACGACCTGCAGGGACTGATACGCATGTCGCTCAAGAGGTTGTCAGCATGAGCGTTGACTCCGCTCCCGACGCCGTCGAACAGAACGCGTCGCCCCTCAGGCAGGCCGGCGACGTGACGGGTGAGCCGGGCTTGCGCCCGGCCACGTTGGCTGAGTACGTGGGCCAGCAAGCCGTACGCGAAAACCTCGACGTGGCCATGAAGGCGGCCCTGGGCCGGAACGAACCCCTGGATCACGTGCTGCTCATGGGCCCACCGGGCCTTGGTAAGACCTCGCTCGCGCACATCATTGCCACCGAGATGGGAGGTCATCTGCACGCGAGCAGCGGACCGGCCATCGAGAAGGCCGGCGATCTTGCGGCCATCCTCACCTCGCTCGAGCCCGGCGACGTGCTCTTCATCGACGAGATTCACCGCCTGGGCAAGGCCATAGAAGAGATACTCTACCCCGCCATGGAGGACCGACGGCTCGACATCGTGGTGGGCGAGGGCCCCTCGGCCCGCAGCATCTCGCTCGACGTGGATCCGTTCACGCTGGTGGGCGCCACCACCAGGTCGGGCATGCTCACGGCACCCTTGAGGTCGCGTTTCGGCTCTTCGTTCAGGCTGGAGTTCTACTCGGCAGAAGAGCTCGAGCGGGTTGCTTCGCGTTCGGCCGGCCTGCTGGGCGTGGAGCTTGAGAGCGACGCAGCGCGCGAGTTGGCCCGCAGGTCCAGGGGGACGCCCAGGATAGCCAATCGACTGTTGCGGCGCCTGCGCGACTTTGCCCAGGTGCGCGCCCAGGGCAGCGTCACCCTGCAGGTAGCGCTCGACGGCCTGGCCATGCTCAAGGTCGATGAGGCCGGCTTTGACGCCATGGACCGGGAGTTCGTACTCACCATTATCGACAAGTTCGATGGCGGCCCGGTGGGCCTCGACACGCTGGCCGCAGCCATAGGCGAAGACGCCGGTACGCTCGAGGAACTGTACGAGACCTATCTCATCCGTACCGGTTTCGTGCAGCGGACACCGCGCGGCCGCGTGGCCACCGCGCGCGCCTACGAGCACTTCGGCCGTCGCGCGGGCGAGCGCCAGCCGGCGCTGTTCGAATGACCCGCGACGTCAGCACGACGTCGGCAGAGGAACGTCGGCGTCGTTGGCGCGAAGGCGCGATCATAGCCGCGGCCGGCGCCGCGGTCATGTTCTTTGCCTACTGGGAGTTCTCCAACCCCGGGCCCGGCGGCGGCTCGCAGAACGTAGTCTCCTTTCTGCTCATCAACCTCAACATCGTGTTGCTGCTGGTGGTGGCTTTTCTCGTGGTGCGCAACGTGATGAAGCTGGTGCTCGAGCGCCGCCGCGGGGTGCTGGGCAGCCAGCTGCGAAGCCGCATGGTGATGGCCTTCGTGTCTATCGCGCTGTTTCCGGCTGCACTCATGTTGCTGGTGTCCACGGTTTTTTTTACCAATTCCATCGATAACTGGTTCTCCAGTGAGGTTGAGCAGGCCCTGTCGGGTGCTTACAACCTGGCCCGCACTTACTACCGTGACTCCGCCGACAAGGCTTCCCACGGCGCCGAGGAGCTGGCCCTCTCGTTGCGCGGCGCAGGGTTGGATCGCCCGGGTGCCGCGGCAAGAGCCGAGGCGGTGTTACGTGACCGGCAGGGCCACGCGGGCAACGGCTCGGTCAGGGTGTTTGATTCCAGCGGCGAGGCAGTGCTCACCAGTGTGAGCGGCGACGATCCCCTTGAGGCCGGTCCACCCGCGCGGTCGCTGGTCGAACGGGCGCTGGCCGGACAGGCCGCCGTCGAAATAGAGCACGTGGGCGATGAGGACCTGCTGCGTGGTGTTGCCCCGGTACTGGGTGCAGACGGTGATACCGTTGTCGGGGTGGTGGTTGTCGACTACCTTCTTCGCGCCGGCCCGAGGCGCTGGAGCGAAGACATCCTCTCGTCGTTTCGCGACTACCGGCAGCTCAAGCTCAACCGTAAGCCCTTCAAGAGCCTGTACACGCTCACAATGGTGCTGGCCTCACTGGTGGTGGTGTTCGCGGCTACCTGGCTGGGCCTGTACCTCGCGCGTGGCATCACCGAGCCCATCGGGCGCCTGGCCGAAGCGACCCGCGAGGTAGCCGAGGGCGACTGGGAGGCCGAGGTCCCCGAGGCCGGTGGTGACGAGATGGGTACCCTGGTCAGGGGGTTTCGCTCGATGACAGCCCAGCTCAAGGCCGGCCACGACGCGCTCGATGAGCGTGCCCGCTACACCGAGAACATACTGCGGCACGTCGATGCGGGCGTGGTTTCGGTGGACGTTGACGGACTGGTGGCCACGGTCAACCCTGCGGCCGTGTCGTTGCTCGGTCTGAGCGATGTCGATCCCTCCGGGCGCGACGTGGTGTCGCTGCTGGGGGAGGCTGGCTATGACACCGTCATAGCGCTGCTCGATGACGTGCGTTCCGGCACCCTGCCTTCGGGCAGCAGCCGCAATGTCGACCGCGAAGAAGAGGGTCGCACCCTGCTCGTGACCGCCACGGAGCTGCGTCGTCGCTCGGGTGAGAAGGCCGGCTCGGTGCTGTTCTTCGAGGACGTGTCGCAGATCGCCGCTGCCGAGCGCATGGAGGCCTGGCGAGAGGTCGCCCGCCGGGTGGCGCACGAGGTCAAGAATCCACTGACTCCCATAAGCCTGTCGGCCCAGCGTCTCAGTCGCAGGGTGGGGGCGGGTCTGCCGCCCGAAGAACGGGCCATACTCGAAGAGTGCACCGGTACCATCGTCACCCAGGTGGAGCAGCTCAAGGCCATGGTCAACCAGTTCTCGAGCTTCGCCAGGCAGTCGGGCAGCGTCAAGTCGCGGCATTTCCTCAACCCGCTGGTAGAAGAGACCATGCCGCTGTACGTTCAATCGCGCCCCGATCTTGACGTGGAGTTTCATGGCGGCGACGACCTGCCCGCGGTCATGATGGACCGCGAGGCCGTCAAGCGGGCGCTGATTAACCTGCTCGACAACGCTGTATACGCCGCTGACTCGGCCGACTGTGACCGTGGCGGAGGCCGTGGCCGGGTGGCAGTGCGCACCAGCTACGATGAGAAGCTGCAGCGGGCAGTTCTCGAGGTGATCGACAACGGTCCGGGAATACCGGCAGAAATGCGTGCGAGGGTGTTTGACCCCTTCTATTCAACCAAGGAAGATGGCTCGGGGCTGGGGCTGGCGATGGTGGCCTCGGTGGCGGCCGACCACCAGGCCTACTTTGGCGTCCTGGACAACTCTCCGACCGGCAGTCGCTTCAAAATAGAATTTCCGGTGGACCGTAAATGAACCGTACCATACTGATAGTTGACGACGACGCCTCGGTGCGGGAGAGCATGGGTGGCGTACTGCGCGACGAGGGCTACAGCGTTTCGGAGGCCGCCGACGGTCACGCGGCGCTGGAGTCGCTTGGGGCGGAGCGGCCGGGCCTGGTGCTGCTCGACGTGTGGATGCCCGGACTGGACGGTATCGACCTGCTCGCGCATATACGGGAGATTTACGAGGACTTGCCGGTGGTCGTGGTTTCGGGCCACGGCAACGTGGAGACAGCCGTACGGGCCACGCGCCTGGGTGCCAGCGATTTTCTCGAGAAACCCTTTTCCATAGACGGCCTGTTGCGCAGCGTTGGTCGTGCCCTGAGCGAGGACAGCGCCATTAGCGTCGACGGACAGGGCGACTTTCCCTCAGCCAGGCCTGTGTCTCCGGGCCAGCCCTTGCTGCGTCAGCGTACCCTGGCGCGCAGCGTGGTGGGCGGAGGCCTGGGGCTGCACAGCGGTGTGCGCACCGGGGTCATACTGCATCCGCTGGGGCCGGGCAACGGTATTCGCTTTGCGGGGGTGGGCAGCGACTCGCAGCTGCTCGCCCACGTGGACAACGTGGACTCCACGGGATACGCGACTTCGCTGTACCGCGACGGGGTGGCCGCGCGTACCATCGAGCACTTGATGGCGGCCCTGCACGCCTACGGAGTGACCAACCTGCTGGTCAAGGTCGAAGGCGAGGTGCCCATTCTCGACGGCTCGGCGGTAGAGTTCTGCGAGCTGCTCGAGTCGGCGGGTGTCATTGAACAGGACGCCGATATAACGGCGGTCACTGTCGACAAGGAAATCCGCCTTGAGCCGGGCCCGGACCAGTTCATCGTAGTTACTCCGGCCGACAAGTTGGAGCTGACCTACGAGCTGTCCTATCCCGACCCGGTGGGCGACCAGGTCTACACCTTCGTGCTCGACAGTCCGGGCGCGTTCAAAGAGCAGATAGCGCCGGCGAGGACCTTCGGTTTTGTCGAAGAAATACGCCGGTTGGAGGGCGCCGGCCTGGGCCAGGGCGGCCTGCTGAGCAATTTTATACTCATAGGCGAGGGAGGTATCGTCAACACCGAGCTGCGCTTTGTTGACGAGTTGGCCCGCCACAAGATCCTCGACCTGCTGGGCGACCTCTACCTGTTAGGTGCGCCGTTGCAGGCCCGGGTACACGCTCGCAAGACCGGCCACGGTAACAACGTGGAACTGGTGCGCGCCATAGTGGCCGCCGCTTCGGTCTGAGCTCAGCCGGCCGTCACTCAGCCGGCCGTCACTCAGCCAGCCATTACTTCAGTCCGATGAGCTTGGGCGACGACAGGTTTCCGCTCAGGCGATAGCTGCGCCAGCCCTCGGCCGACTCGGTGGCCCTGGGAAGCATCGCCAGCAGCAACTTGGATTTCGGGCTGTCCACTACCGGGCGGGCACGGAAATCAGTCTGATTTTTCCAGTTGCCACGGCCGTCGTGCCACAGGCGGGCATTGTCCAGCTGCCAGTCGATGCCCTCGGCCGTAGCCCCGGAATCGAAGAATTCGAGATCTCTGTTTTCCAGGCGCCCGTTGAGCCGGGCCGAGTCGTAGCTCCAGTTGCCTATGCCCAGGCCGTCAGTGCCGGCCACCGGCAGGTGACCCGACACGGTGCCGCCGCTGCTTTTGACGTGAATGCTCCCGTGGCCCGACGTCGCCGGTGACATGCCACCGCTGAGGTTGATTTGGCCGGCGAGTTTTCCTTCCATGATCAGGGTGGCGCCATCCAGGCAGCGGGAGGGGTCGAGTTCGCGGAAGCCCAGGCGCAGGCTCCGCAGCGGGCCTTCCCTGGACAGGGCCAGGCGCGCACTGCCCCCGCAGGCCGTAACTTCAACGAGTAGCCCCCCGTTGGCTGGTCTCAGCCACAGCGAGTCAAGCTGCAGGCGGTAGCCGTTTCTTGAAATCCTGACGTCGCTGGCCCGGTAGCCCGGCGGCCACGCCGGTCGCACGCTGCCCAGCTCGAGCTCAACGCCCGCCTGTCGCAGTGGCTCGTCGAGCAGGGTTTCGAGGAGCAGCCGGTGGGGAAAGCCCACGAAGACAAAGGTGAAGAGCAAGAGCGCGAACAGCACCCAGCGTTTCATGATCTGCCGGTGGCCGCCGCGACCACGGTCATGTCAAAGTTCTGTCGATCGCCATAACTACGCCGCAGCTCAAGCCTGCGCAGGTACACGGCCGGGGCGGCCGACTCCAGCCGCCCCAGGAGATCGAGCAGAGCGGGCAGTGTTGCGCTTTCGATCTTCAGCTCGACAGTGTTTTCTTCCTGGCCGCCCGCTCCGCGCTGATGGCCCGGGTTTATCGAAGCCACGGATTCGGTGGCGACCGAGCCCGAGGCCGCTTCACTGACCAGCGAGAACAACGACACCCCCTCGCCCAGCGTCGCGCTTGAGGTCGTGTTGCCCTGCCGCCGCAGTATGGCGATCTTCTGTTCCAGCTCGAGCATCGGTCCGAGATCCGCCGTGAGGCGGTCGATCCTACCCGTCATCTTTTGACGGTGAAGCGACAGCGGCTCTATCACGCCGGTCCACAGTACGGCCGCGGCCAGCAGTACCAGCAGGGAGGTGACCAGGCGGCGCTCGCGGTCGTTGAGTCTTGCCAGCAGGGCGCTGGCCGCCGCCACGGGTGTTGGCAGTTTCATGCGCCGGTCCCCATGTCGTCGAGGGCCAGCGTCAGTTGAAAGTTGACGCCCTTGCCGTTGACCGCCGCGTGCACGTCGCGAATTTCGACCGAGGCGAAACTGCCGCTTTCTTCGAGAGATTGTTGCACCCGGTTTACCGATTCAAAGGAGTCCGACACACCCGCCACCCGCAGCGAGCGGCCGTCCTGTTGCCAGCTGTCCAGGGTCACCGGCAGGTCGGCGGGGATGGCGGCCGAGAGCACGGCCATCAGTCGCAGGGGGAGCCCGGTGCTCGCGGCGCTCGAAGCGAGACTGGCCTCGCGGCTGAACTGGCTCAGTTTCATCTCCATTTTCAGGCGCAGGCCGCTGCCAGCAGCAGTCCGGTTCCTGGAGAGCGTCCCGTCGGATGCAGGAGTTCCGGAGAACATCGCCCGGGTGTAGATATCGGCGGCTCGCCGTTCGATGCGTTGCAGGCTGGAGTCAAGCCGGTACAGATCCAGCCCTGTAGACAACATGGCCGCTGCAGCTGCCGCTACTGCCCAGGGTAGCAGCGGGCGCAGCAAGGCAGCGGGTCTGAAACCGTTTCGCTCGGTATCGAGACCGGGCAGGAAATCGAGCACCGGCAACCGGGGGTTGCCTCCCGCGGCGTATATCATGCCAAGCAGGGCAGCGTGGCTACGCCAGTCGCCGGCGGGGCCTTCTGCCAGCCCCAGCGGACAGTCGGGCGGCAGCACCTGCAGGTCGCAGCCTCCAAGTGCCTCCTTGATACCGCCGAGCAGATCTTCTTCGCCCGAGGGGTTGAGCGCGACTCCGCCCACGACGACAAGTCTCGAAGCGGGCGACATGCTGCGGTAGGCCCAGGCCACCCTTTCGAGCAGAGCCTCCTGCGGCCGGCAGGCCGTCACGCGAAGGTCGGCCAGTTGTCCCTGCTCATCAAACATCCCGAGCACGGTTTCTTCGTGGCCCACGTCCAGCGCTACGAAGCCCCCTTGCTCGTGGCTGAGCCGATAGATTTCGAGTACGCAAGTGGGAGTCCAGACCAGGCGGTTAACTTTGCGTCCGGGTGCCGACACGCGCTCCGCCAGGGCTGCGAGTTCGTCGCTGTCGGCCATTGCAGCCAGTACCGGGGGGCGAGCCTCGGAGCCGGCCCAGTCCCAGGCCACGGCGCTTTCTTCGAGCGTCATTGGTACGTGCGCCTCCAGGGTGCTGCCCACTACCTGCTGCACGCTCTGCCGGCTGCGGAATGGAAAATCCAGAAAACGAAACGTGGCGCGCCTGCCGCCTACGCCGCAAAGCACGCGGTCCCACTTGCCTTCGGGCAGCAGTTCGAGCGGCGACTGGCCGGGCTCGAGTTCGAAGCGGGCGATATCGAGAACCTTCAAGCCCCGGACCGAGCTCTCAGCCGAGGCCCAGGCCAAGTGGTCGGGGCCGCTCATGATGGCCAGGATCCTGTTTCCCATCGCTATAACGCGCCGGCACGACCGCTGTCGGGCAAGTCGAGGTCGTCGAGGCCTCCCAGGCCGGGGGCGTCCATGCCGCCCAGGTTGGGTCCGTGCCTGCGTAACCAGTAGATTATATGTATACGGCCCTCTTGGCGATTCAGTAGCGCCTCAACCGAACGGTAAGTGTTGCCCACCGCGCCGCTGCTACGCACCCTGAACCAGCCACTTTTGAAGCCCAGCAACGATTTAGCCGCGGCGACACTGCTTCCGGCCGTGCTGAGTACATCCTGCCAACTGCTCATCCCTGCGCTTGCGCGGGCCTGCAGAAGGCGGTCGAGTACGAGGTCGTCATCCAGTGAGGGGTGCAGGGCGGCCAGCACCTCGGGCGGGGCGGTGTTTACGTTTACCCGCGCCACGACCAGCGGCAGCAGCGAGACAAAGGGCCTGAGCGCTCGCAGGGTGTCGGCGTCCATGCCCCTGAGAAGAGCGAGCTCGGCAAACGACAGCAAGGGCCCGTTGCGCGGCAGGTAGGGGGGCTCCGCCGAACGGTACCAGGAGCTCTCGGCGCCGTCACGGTTGGCCGGCACGCGGTCGTCCTTGTCTATCCAGTCCTGCAGCGGCCCCAAGAAGTCGCTCTCCAGGCCCTGGCTGTCGAGCAGGCGCTCGAGCGCTGTCCGGGGAACGGGAAGGTTAACGCGGTTGAGGTTGAGCCGTCCACTCTCGTCTTCTACCCGAAGCGCAAACCGGCCGTAGCCGGTTTCCATGGGAGGAATACCGGCCGCCCACGTTTCTCCCAGCCAGTCGCTGCCGCCGTTGCTGCCCGAGGCCTTGTCGACGGCTGCGTCCAGTTGCAAAGCAGCCATGGCGACGTACACACCCGAATCGGCCAGCAGCGCGGCCTGGCGGGCCTTGACGCCGGCGGCAGCTTTCTTCCATTGCAGCCGCGCGCTGAAGGTGAAGTCGAATACCAGTACGGTGAGCAGGGCGGTTGCGGCCAGCGCCACCACCAGGGCGACGCCGCTTTCGCTGCGCTTTCGGCCGGTCCTCTCCGCGGCCAGGGGCGAGGGCCCACCGGGTAGCAGCGACAAGCGTTGGCTCGCCCTTCTCACCGCCGGCTCCCAGGGAGAACGGCCATGGTCAGCTCCAGTGCCGGTCCGTCCTTAGCGGCCGCGGTCGTCACCGACAGCTCCACCAGTTCAGGGGTTTTCTGCTTTGGGCTGCTTCCGGGCCGTTCCTGCCAGGAATCCAACCAATCGCCGCCGTCAAAGAACCTCAGGTCGACCGCCTGCAGTCCGGTGGCCACCACGCGTCGATCAGCCTCTTCAAGTGGTGCTACCACTGGCGGGCGGAATTCATAGCGGGCCAGCTCCATGGTGTCCCCGGTTTCGCTCGCGGGCTCACTGTGCTCGAGCATGTAGACCACGCGGGCCTGGTCGCCGCGGTCGCGCTGCTGCAGGCCACTCCAGGCCTGTTCGTCGACGACTGTCACTCCGCGGGCCGAGAGAACGGTGAGCTCCAGCAGTGCAAGGCCGCTGTAAGCAGAGCGCAGCCCCGCCGAGCCCGACGAAGAAAGTACTTTAATATCAGTAGTTTGCAGCCCTGTCGCGTAGTTGTCCTCGAGGTCGCTGGCCATCCAGTCCAAGGCCGCGCGGAGCTGGCCAACCCGTTGCAGGCGCTCAATGGCGTGGTCCCGGGAGGCGGCGCTGCGCGAGATCGTTCCGTATACCGCCGCCGCCACGATGCCCAGCAGGCTGACGGCCACCATCAGTTCGACGAGGGTGAAACCCGCGCTTGTAGTGCGATGCCGGGGCATGGCTTACTGCTTCACCAGCCAGGTCAGCTCTACCAGCGGGATGTCGGAATCGGGCAGGCCCACGGCAACAGTCACCTGTCTCAGGCCGGGCAGGGGAGTAGAGAGCACGTTGCGCGACCAGGTGAAGCGCTCTCTCCAGTTGGCGGCAGGCTGGGCTCCCGTGGCCCCGGCAGCCCAGCGCTCGGTGTCAAAACGCCCTTCCTCCTGCCCGGGTTCGGGGTAGCTGCCGGCCCTGCTCGTGGCCACCAGCGACACGGCCAGGGTCTCGGCTACGAGCAGGTCCTGGGTGCGTGCGGCTGTCCGCAGGTTGCGCGCGTGCAGGCCCAGCAGGCTCACGGTGGCAACGCCCACCACGGCGATAGCAATGAGCAACTCGAGCAGTGTGAATCCGCGCTGCTTGCTCACCTTCGGGGGGTCCCGGTTACGCTCACCCGGCCGGTGAAGCCGTCAACGAGCAAGGTCACGCGATCGTGGTCCTGGTCGGCCAGGGTTATTTCGCCACGCTCGAGATGGCCCTCGGGCAGAAAGTACAGGGCTCCCTCGCCGCTGGACTGGCTTCCGCCCTGGCCCCCGAGGCTCGTGAACTCAACGCCTTCGGGCAGCTTACCGCCCTTTACGCGCAGGTCGGGGTCGTGACTGAACTGGCGATCCGGCCGTTCACTGGACCAGGGGCGCAGGGATTCCACCCTCCAGGATTCGCGGTCAAGATCCACGGTGACCCGGTACACGCGCCCGCGCAACGCGGCCTCGTCGTGCAGGTAGCCCAGGACGGCAGCCATGCGCCGCGCCGAACGGTCCAGGCGGTCAGCCGCTGGGTCGGGAAATCTCACCAGCGCAGCGCTAAGCAGAACGCCGAGAATAACAAGTACGATCGCGAGCTCGATCAGGGTGAAACCGGACCGGGGCTTGCGCGGCGGAAGCGCCCGCGTGCCGACTCCCTGGGGCCCGCTATCAGAAATCGCGCGAATCGATGTCGGCATCGACACCGTCGCCGCCCTCTTCGCCGTCGGCTCCCAGGCTCTGCAGCACGTACTCACGGCCGTCACTGGCAAACAGGAAGGGCGAGTTCCAGGGGTCAAGCGGCACTCTTTCGAGGTAACCGCCGCTGCGGCCCTCCTGCCCGGGCTCAACCAGTACCTCCATGCCGAGCTCGGTGCCCGGGTAGGAGCCGGTGTCGAGCCTATAGAGGTCCAGTGCTTCTTCTATGGCCCGCATGTCGGCCATGGCCTTTACAACCCGCGCGTCGTCGGTACGGCCGATGATGCGAGGCGCGGCCAGCGAAATGAGCAGGCCCAGTATCATGACCACGACCAGTATTTCGATGAGGGTAAATCCGTTCTGCCTTTCAGTGACCACGTTTCAATCCTAGCGAACCAGCTGGTTCATCTCAAAGACCGGCAGCATAACGGCGAGTAATACGAACAACACCATGCCCGCCATCACCAGTACCACGGCCGGTTCCATCATGGCCGAGAGAGCCTGTACTGCCGAATCTACTTCTTCGTCCATGGCTCCGGCAGCCCTTTCGAGCAGGTTCTCCAGTTCGCCACTGCGTTCGCCGGCGGCCGCCATGTCGACCACCAGTGGATGGACAAGAGGGCTGTTTTCCAGGGCCGCGGCCAGTGAACCACCGCCCCTGACGGCTACCGCCGTTTCGCCTACCAGGTCTGACATCAACTCGCTTCCCACCGAGCCCCGGGTGATCTCCAGGGCGTCGACCAGGGGCAGTCCGCCCGAGAGCGTGGCCGACAAGGTGTGGCAGAACCTGGCCCCGTAAAGGTTGCGCCTCAGCGTACCCAGTACCGGCAGGCGCAGGGCAACGCCTTCGAGGCGTCTGCGACCCGAGGGGCTGCGCCAGTACCACCTGAGCAAGCCGAAAGCAGCTATGAGCAGGAGCAGGCCCAGCAAGCCGTAGTCCACGAGCAGGTCGGCCAACGCCATCAGTGCCCTGGTGGGCAGCGGCAGGGTCTGCTGGCTCTCGACGAACACGCGGGTGATCTGCGGAACGACGTAGGCAAGCAGGAACACGACGATGGCGGTACCAGTTACCGCCATCACCAGCGGGTAGGTCATGGCCGAGCGAAGGCGGGCCTGCCAGCGAGCGCTGTCCTCGGCGTAGGAGGCGACGCGGTCGAGCACCTGGTCGAGCGTGCCGCTGGCTTCGCCAGCCCTTATCATGCCGATGTACATCGACGGGAACACGCGGGGTTGTGAGGCCATGGCGTCGGCCAGCGAGCGGCCCTCCACCAGTTGGCGGCGCAGGGATTCCCAGGTCCAGCGGTGGGCCGGAAGTGCCTGTCGGCGCAGCGAGCTAACCGATTCAACCAGCGGTATGCCGGCACGCAACAGGGTGCCCAGCTGCCTCAGGTTGCGGGCCAGCTGCACCGTGCCGGGGTTGCGTTGCTTGCCCGCCACGCCAGAACCGGGGTGGGCTTCGTCTTCGAGGCTGGATACGAACAAGCCCCGGTCGCGCAGTCGTTGCCGGGCCGATCTCGGTCCCTCGGCTTCTACGTGGCCACTCACCGTGCGGCCCGACTCGTCGAGCCCCTTGTAGCTGTAAGAGGGCAAGTGTCAGCCGCCGTCTTCGGCGGTGACCCGCAGTACTTCGGCCGAGCTCGTGAACCCGCGCCTGACCTTGAGCACCGCGTCGTCCCGGAGCGATGGCACGCCCTGTTCGCTTACGTGGCGACGCAGGCTGGCGGCGTCATTGCCGTTCATGATCATGCCACGCAGCTCGTCGGTAATTACCACCAGCTCGTGTATGGCCAGTCGCCCACTGTAGCCCGTGCCTCGACAGTTTTGGCAACCAGCACCCGCAATGCGCAGTTCCTCGTTGTCTCCCATCATGTATCCCAGCCCGAGCTCTGCAAGTCCGCTGCGGGCAGGGCCGACCGGTTGGCTGCACTCAGGGCACAAGCGCCGCAACAGGCGCTGGGCCATCACCGCTACGACGGCGGAGGATACCAGGTAGGGTTCGATGTCCATGTCTATCAGCCGGGTGATCGCGCTGCAGGCATCGTTGGTGTGAAGGGTGCTGAACACCAGGTGACCGGTCATCGCAGCCTGCATGGCGGTGCGCGCGGTCTCGGTGTCGCGTATTTCGCCCACCATGATCACGTCGGGGTCCTGCCGCAGTGTCGAGCGCAGTCCACCGGCAAAGTCCAGGTCGATCTTCGGGTTGACCTGCATCTGCCCGATGCCGGGCAGTTGGTACTCCACGGGGTCTTCTATGGTGATGATGTTGCGCTCTTCGCTGTTCATCTCGGAGAGGGCGGCGTAGAGCGTGGTGGTTTTGCCGCTTCCCGTGGGCCCGGTCGCGAGCACGATGCCGTTGCTGCGCGTTAGAAGCCCTTTGAGCGTGGCCAGGTTGCCGGACGACAGTTCCAGTTCGGACAGGCCCATGAGCGCGCTTCCGCGGTCGAGCAGGCGCAGTACCACCCGTTCGCCGAAAGCGGTGGGTACGGTCGATACCCTCAGGTCGAGGTCGCGGCCGGCGGCCCGGGTGCGTATGCCGCCGTCCTGCGGCAGTCGTTTCTCTGCGATGTCGAGCGCAGCCATCACCTTGATGCGGCTCACCAGCGCCGGGTGGGCGCTGCGCGGCACGCGCGTGACCTCGGCCAGGAGGCCGTCGATGCGGTAGCGCACCGAGACACCGGCCTCGAAGGGCTCCAGGTGTATGTCACTGGCACCGTCGCGGGCGGCCTGGTAAATCACCGCGTTGACCAGCCTGATGACTGGCGCTTCATCCTCGGTCTCAATCAGGTCCGGTACGTCGCTGAGGTCGGACGCTTCAACTTCGAAGGCGGGCTTGTCGCCCAGGTGGTCGACAAGATCGGCGGCCAGGGTCGAAGCACGGTCAAAGGCTCGCACGATGCTCTCCGACAGCACCGCCCCGGGCACTACCATGGGCGACACGTCCAGGTCGTAGACGGCGGCAAGATCCTGTAGTGGGCCCGCGTTCATAGGGTTTGAAGTGGCCACGGTCAGGACCCCCGAGTCCTTGCTGAGCGGCAACACTCGGTTGTTTCGGCACCAGGCAATCGACAGTCGGGCCAGTAGCCGGGGGTCGACCCGGTCGTCGCCGAGATCGGGCGAAAACAGCAGGCCGCAGCGCTCGGCAAGCAGGGCGGCCCAGCGCAGCTGGGGAAAACCGGCCACGCGTTCGAGCTCGGGGCCGAGATCACCATCATCTGCCGACGCACGAGCCTCGGCTATGTGTTCGCGCGAGACGCCGGCCCGGAGCAGCAGATTGTCGAGAGGCTCGGTTATATTCAGGGGCACGGGCCGTTACCTGGAGTCGGCGCCCTCGCTGGGCCAGAGCGGAAACACGTAGCCGTCGTTGTCGTTGCGATTATCGTCCGAGTCGTCATCGAGGCCGCTGTTGATAGGCACCTCGCGTAAGCTGCCCTTGGGGCTGTCTCCCGGAAGCGGATGGGTTTGCTCAGATTCGGGCATGGCTTCTTTAAACTTGTCCTTGCTACGCTCGGTGACCAGGGCCAGGTCGGCTTCCGAACGGATTATGTGGGGGGTGAGAAACACCACCAGGTTCACCTTGCTGCTGCTGCTTGCCCGGTGCTTGAAAAGATTGCCGAGCAGGGGGACGCGGCTGAGCAGAGGTACTTTGGAGGTTGATTCATCCAGTGAGTCGCTGATCAGCCCGCCAATGACGGCGGTGTGGCCGTCCTTGACGCTGACCGTGGTGGACGCCGAACGCACGGTGGTGGTGGGTCCGACGGTACTGGCGTCCAGTTGGGAGCTCTTGACCAGCGCCGAGACTTCTTCGGCGACTTTCAGCACCACCGTTTCTCCATCGGTTACCTGGGGGGTGAGCTTGAGTTTTATACCCACGTCACGGCGCTCGACGGTGGTAAACACGTTGGACACCGACGAAACGTCAACGCCGCGGCCGGTGACGAAGGGTACGTTTTTGCCCACCAGGATCTCGGCCTCCTCGTTGTCCATCGTGAGCAGGGTCGGCGCCGACAGCACGTTGAGGTCGGTGTCGGACGCCAGGGCCTGGAACAGGGCCACCTGGGCGGGTACCACGGAGCCGTCTGGCAGTTCTACGCTGCGGTCGCTGGCGGCAGCCAGGATCAGGCCGCCGAGCAGGCCGGGGTTGAGCAGGGCGGAGTTGAGGTTGGCGAGGTTGCTCCGCGCCAGGCCCACGCCATCGCCGATGTCACCTCCTCCCTGGAAGTCAAAGCCGATGGCACGCGAGCGCTCAAGCGATATCTCAACGATGATGGCCTCGACGAAAACCTGTGGGCGGGTGACATCGAGGTCTTCAAGCAGCGAGACGAGGATTCGGTTGTCGTGCGGTGAGGCGTTGATGATGATGGAGTTGGTTGCAGGGTCGGCCGTCACCGACACCGCGTCGGTGAGCCCGTTGCCTGCAAACGAGCGCGCCTTCACCGGCACCCCGGCAGCCCCGGGCTTGCGCGCAGCGCCGCCTTTTACGCCGCCGGCCAGCATTTTGAGCACTACCAGCACCAGGTCCTGGGCGTCGGCGTGCCTCACCCGGTAGACGTGTACCCGTTGTTCGTCCTCGCGAAGCGGGCTATCCAGGCGCTCGGCGAGGGTGCGAATCCTGCCCATGAGCACCGGTGTGGCGGTGACCACCAGGGAGTTGGTGCGTTCGTCGGCCACAATCCTGAAGTCCGGCTCCTGCCTTTCGTCGGGTTTGCCCTTGGCCGGGGCCGAGGGAAGGTCGGCCAGGATGGTGTTTATCTGTTCGGTCATCACCGAGGCCACTGCGTGCTCCAGGGAAATGACTTCGAAGATCTTTTCGTGCACCGGCGCGTCCAGCGCCAGCACCAGCGACTCCAGGCGCAAAAGGTTGCCACTGCTTTCGCTCAGTATGAGGGTGTTGGTCTGGGCATAGGCCGTCAACGAGCCCTGCTTGGACACCAGCGGCTCGAGTACGGGCATCAGGTCGAGCGCGTCGACGTGCTTGAGCGGCAGCAGCCTGGTGGCGTAGCCCGACGGTAGCCGCGCGCCCGACGACAGTGCTGCGCCGGCCGCCAGGGCGTCACGCAGCGGGATTATGCGCGTGACCACGCCGTCTTCGATGGTCGTCAGCCCGCGCACGGCCAGCACCGAGTGAAACACCGCCTCGGCTTCATCCCGCGACACCGGCGTGGGTGATACGACGTTGACCGTCCCCTCGATCTTGTCGCTGAAGACGAAGTTTCGCCCCGTCACGCGGGCGATGAACTTGATAAAGGTTGGCAACTCGACGTTGTCAAAGTCGATGGTGATGCTGCGCTGGCCCTGTTCCTGGGCTGGGGTCTGCGCTCGCGCCGGACTGGAAAGCGCAACGGCCAGGAGCGCCGCGGCAAGGGGCACAGCCAGGGCAGATACCGCCAGCCCACGGGCGACGCGGGATTTTCCGGGTACTCGTAGTCGCTTCATCATCGTACCGTGTAGCTGAGGCTGACGGGCTTGCCCTGTCTGAGCAGCCTCAGCTCCAGGTTTTCTGCCGTGCGTATGACGTCGAGCAGGCCGCTGGCAGCCGCCGGTGAGTCGATGACTGTGCCGTTTACTTCCCGCACGACGTCGCCGTTCTTGATACCCATGCGCTCAAAGATCGAACCCTTGCGCACGTTGAAGAGCCTGAAGCCGATGGCCTTGCCGTTCTGCAGAAAAGGCGTGGCCCTCACCTGGGTGATGGTCTGCGTGAGGTTGTCGAGCGAGTTTTCTATCTCGCTACGGGCAACGAGGAAGCGGTCGGCGCCGATCCTCCGGATCGATCCGTTCACCTGCTCCGCCTCGCTGCGGCTGCGGGGCTCGGGCTCAGTGATCTCAACAGTCAGAAGGCCGGTGGAGGTCTCGACGACTGCCTTGCGGCGGGACACCGATATTAACAGGGGGCCGTCGAAGATTTTTTCACCCACCGAGAAAACGTCCTGTTTTCCTTCCGGGTTCTCGAACACGGCAAAACCATCGCCGCCGGTCGTTCCGGCGGTCCCGCGCAAGGAGAAGCCGGTCACACTCATGGCCGGGGCGCTATCGTCGGCGCCGGGCTGGAGAAGGTTCGCTGCCTGTTCGAGCCCGAAGAGGTTGCGCGACAGTATTATCGAGTGATCGGGCCTGCTGTCGACGGCTGTCCTGGTCGCACGAGTGCTCTTGGCCGAGCGGGCGCCGGGCAGGGGGCTGCTCCCGTCAAGCCTGAGGCCCAGGGCCGAATTGACGATTCGGGCTGTAAAAAACGCTGTCACGGTGACCAGGAGAACCAGGCCTGTCCTCGTCACACGCTCCTGGATAGAAGCAGGCCCCACTGTTTGAGCCTAGGGAAATAGTCACCGGGTTTCAAGCCGGCCACGTTCGCAGCCGAACGACCGTATCGCACCGGTCCCGAACCATGTTGACCCCCCGGGAGGTGCGGGCTACGGTTCCGCGGCTTGGTACCCGATGAGCTCTACGTCTGACAAGGCAGGATCGCAGACCGACGAGCAGCAGGTAGCCGTTCGCCGCTCCAAGCTCCACGCGCTTCGTGAGAACGGTCAGGCCTATCCCAACGATTTTCGCCGCGATGCCCTCTGCGGGCCCCTGCGCGAAGAGTACACGGGCTGGGAAGCCCGGAAACTCGAAAGCGACAGTCCTTCTTTCAAGCTGTCGGGCCGGGTCACGGCCATCCGCAGCTTTGGTAAGACCGTGTTTCTCAACCTGCGCGACGGTTCGGGAGACCTGCAGCTGTTCTGTCGCAGCGCCGACCTTGGCGCCGAGCAGGCGGCGCTGGTCAAGGAACTCGACATCGGCGACATAGTCGGGACGGAAGGACGCTTGTTTTTTACCCGCACCGGCGAGCTCACCCTGCGCGCAGCGCAGCTGCGCCTGCTGGTCAAGTCGCTCAGACCGCTGCCCGAGAAGTGGCACGGGCTCACCGATGTCGAGCAGCGCTATCGCCGCCGTTATGTCGACCTCATCGTCAATCCGGATTCGCGCGAGGTGTTCAAGCTCAGGGCCTCCGTGGTCGGGCGCGTGCGTTCGTTTCTCCAGGAACGTGATTTCATGGAGGTCGAAACTCCCATGATGCAGTCGGTGGCCGGCGGCGCGGCGGCGCGGCCCTTCGTGACCCACCACAACACCTTCGACATCGATCTCTACCTGCGCGTAGCGCCCGAGCTCTTTCTCAAGCGTCTCGTAGTTGGCGGCTTCGAGCGGGTCTTTGAGCTTAACCGAAACTTTCGTAACGAGGGTATCTCAACCCAGCATAACCCCGAGTTTACGATGCTGGAGTTCTACCAGGCTTACGCTGACTACGAGGAACTCATGGACCTGACCGAGGAGTTGCTGCGCGACCTGGCCGTGACAGTGCGCGGCAACGCGGCGTTCAGCTGCGGCGATCTCGAGCTCGATTTTTCGAAGCCCTTTCGGCGGGTGGCGATGACCAGCGCGGTGGCCGAGGCTACCGGCATCAGCGAAGAACAGGCGGCCGACGAGGGAGAACTGCAGGCGCTGGCCGACAAGCTGGGCTTGGACAAGCAGGGTCGTAAGCCGGGATTGGGGTTGCTCGCCGACATTTTTGAAGAAGTGGTCGAGCACACCCTGCAGCAGCCGGTTTTCGTGACTCGATTTCCGCTCGAAGTGTCGCCCCTGTCGCGCAAATCTGACGATGACCCGCGCTTCGTGGACAGGTTCGAGTTGTTCATAGGTGGCCGGGAGATCGCCAACGGTTTCTCGGAGCTCAACGACTCCGAGGACCAGATGGAGCGCTTTCTGCAGCAGGCACGGCAGCGCGAGGCCGGCGACGAAGAGGCCCAGCAGGTGGACGAAGACTACGTGCGCGCGCTGGAGCACGGCCTGCCGCCAACGGCCGGCGAGGGCATAGGCATAGACCGGCTGGTCATGGTGCTGGCCGGCGTGGAGTCCATACGCGACGTCATACTGTTTCCTCAGCTCAAGCCGGGTGGCCGGGTGGAGTCCAGCAGCAGATGAGGTGGGAAGCGTTTGTCGGGCTGCGCTACCTGCGCACCCGGCGATCGGAAGCCTTCGTCTCGGTCATAACCCTGATTTCTACCCTCGGGGTAATGACCGGGGTCATGGTCATGGTTATCACCCTGTCGGTCATGACCGGCTTCGAGGAAGACCTGCGCGATCGCATCCTCGGACTGCACCCACACCTGCGGGTCGACGGTAGCTTCGGGGCCGACAACATCAGCGACGCCGAGGGCGTGGCTGCCTTGCTTCGCGAGGACCCCAGGGTCACCGACGCGGCCCCGGTAGCCAACGGCCAGCTGGTGTTGTCGGCGTCGGGTAGTCTCTCGGGCGTGTACGCCAGGGGCGTTGACCCGGCCTCTGCGAGCAGCGTGGAGGGCATTCGCCCCTACATGGTGTCGGGCTCCCTCGAAGCCCTGGCCGAGCGCCACGCGCACGGCCGTTCACGGCTGGGCGGCGTGGTGGTGGGCGCGGCCCTTCTGGATCGCCTGTTGCTCGAGACCGGCGACCTGGTGACGCTCATGGCTCCTTCGTTCATGGCCAGTCCTGTTGGCGCGCTGCCCCGCAGCAGGCGCTTCGTCGTAGTGGGCTCTTTTGATTCGGGGATGGCCGAGTACGACAGCGGGTTGCTCTACATGCCCATCGAGGACGCAGCCCTGCTCATGGGCCTGGAGGGCGGCAGCGGCGTGGAGGCGAGGGTGGTCGACCCTTACAAGGCAGGCGAGGTGGCCAGCGATCTCAACCTCAAGCTGGGCCTGCCCTACTGGGTGACGAGCTGGACCGAATCGCACCGCAACGTTTTTGAGGCCCTGGCGCTGGAAAAGACCGTGTACTTCCTGGTGCTGATGCTTATCATCCTGGTGGCTGCCTTCAACATAGTGGCGACCCTCTACATGGTGGTCATGGAAAAACGGCGAGACATAGCCGTGCTGCGAACCCTCGGCGCGCGCAGTATGAGCGTGGCTCTGGTTTTCGTGTGCAAGGGAATGATTATAGCCACCGTGGGCACCGGCCTGGGCGCTCTTTTCGGCTGGCTGATCTGCCTGGGCCTCGGCCAGTACGAGTGGATAAAGCTTCCCGAGGGTGTTTTTTACGTCAGCAGGTTGCCGGTGCGCATAGTGCTGGCGAACTTCCTGGCGGTGATGGGCGCCGCCATGACCCTGTGCCTCGCGGCCGCGATTTTTCCGGCCCGCAAGGCGGTGGGGGTCGTGCCGGTGGACGTGCTGCGCTATGAGTGACAGGGCCCGGACTATAACCGGGGACATGACCGGGGGCATACTGGTCGGCCAGGGGCTCACCCGCCGTTTTGACGACGGAGAAAGAGTCATCGAAGTGCTGGTTGATGTCTCCTTAGACGTAGAAAGGGGAGAGAGCGTGGCAGTGGTAGGGGAGTCCGGGGTGGGCAAGAGCACGCTTTTGCACCTTCTGTCTGGGCTCGACAATCCCGATTCGGGTCGGGTTATGCTCGACGGTCAGGACTTGTTTGCCCTGGACGCGGCGAGGCTCTCCGACCTGCGCAATCGAAGTATCGGTTTCGTGTTCCAGTTTCACCACCTGATGGGAGATTTTGACGCCGTGGAGAACGTAATGATGCCGTTGCTCATCGGCGGCATGGGTAGGGCCGAGGCAAGCGGGAAGGCCGTCGAACTGCTCGAGCGGGTCGGGCTGGGAGAACGCCTGAACCACCGTCCGGCCGAACTGTCGGGTGGAGAACAGCAACGCGTTGCTGTTGCCCGCGCCCTGGTCGCCCGGCCGGCCGTGGTGTTTGCCGACGAGCCCACTGGCAACCTCGACCCCCATGCCACGGTCGAGGTGCAGCGACTGCTGGACGAGGTCCGCAGCGAAGCCGATTGCGCCATGGTGGTAGCTACCCACGACCCTGCCATGGCCGCCCGCGCTGATCGTGTTCTGCGCCTGGCCGACGGTACCCTGTTGGCGGAGACGCCGGCCGGTGAAAGGCCGTCCGGGAGGGCGGTGTCTTGAAGGCACGACGCCTGATTTCCGGAATCCTGGCTTCCCTCGCTGTGACAGCCTTCGTAGTGCTGGTCACCGTGGTGCCTGTTGACGCGGCGACGGTCAGCAAGATCAGTGTAGAAGGCACCCAGCGTGTCGACGAAGGCCCGCTGCGGGTAGAGATCAACCTGGCAGTCGGCGGGGCGCTCGACGAAGAACTGGTCGACGCAGACATCAAGGCCCTTTACGACATGGGTTTTTTCGAACAGGTGTGGGTCACCAGCCGCGAGTCGCCTGGCGGCGTTGAGATCGTCTACCACGTGCGCGAACGCCCATGGGTTTCGGGGATGGTTTTTGAGGGGGTAAGCAAGGTCGCGGTCGAAGACCTGCAGGCAGTGGTAAACGTGAACGAGCGCACCATGCTCGACCCTGACGCGGTGCTGGCAGGGCTGGTCGAAGCCCGCAAGCTCTACTCGAGCGAGGGCTACCCCGACGCTGCTATCGAGTACAGCGTGGAAATGGGCGATGAGAACCAGGTGGTGGTGACCTGGACGGTCGACGAGGGAAAACTGGTTCGCGTCGGTGAGATACTCTTCGAGGGCGTGACTGCCTTCAAACATCGCAAGCTGCGCAAGTTGATGACCACCCGTACCAAGTGGTTTCTTTCTTTCCTGACCGGCGCGGGCCTGCTCAACGAAGACGAGCTCGCAACCGACGTGGAGCGGGTACAGGCCTACTACTACGACCACGGCTACGTGAGGGTGCGGGTTGACGAGCCTGTAATATCGCGTGATGGCGATGAAATCACGGTCACCATCAAGGTCAACGAGGGGCCGCTTCACCACGTGGGCGAGATCGATTTTGAGGGCGAGCTCGTCATCGAAGATGATATGTTGCGCGCCGCAGCTGGCCTGGCGTCGGGTGACGTTTTCAGTCCCAGCGCCTTGCGCGAAGCGGTGTTCTCACTGGTGGAAGTCTACGGCAACCAAGGCTACGCGTTTGCCGACGTAGAGCCGCGCAGCCGCGTTGACCCGGAAACCCACCTCGTTGATCTCCGCTTCACGTGCACCAGCGGACCCGTGGTTAACGTTCGCCGCATCGACATCCGAGGCAACACGAAGACCCGGGACAAGGTCATTCGCCGTGAGCTGTTACTGAGAGAAGGCGTGCGTTTTTCGGGCACCGGCCTGAGGGAAAGCAAGGACGAGGTTCAGCGTACCGGTCTTTTTGACTCGGTGGAGCTCATCACCCAGCGCACCGACGAGGAAGACGAGCTCGACCTGCTCGTGCAGGTGAGAGAGGGGCGAACGGGCACCTTCGCGGCTGGCGCCGGTTTCAGTTCGGCCGACCAGGTGTTGTTCAACGCCCGTATTTCGGAGCGCAACCTTTTCGGTCGCGGCCAGCGCCTGGTGCTCAACGCCGACGTGGGCAGCATCAGGCAGAACTTCCAGTTCGGGCTCACCGAACCCTGGTGGAAGGACAAGCCGCTCAGTATTGGGGTTGATCTTTTTGACTGGCGCCTGGAATTCGACAGGTTTACACGTGGCGGAACCGGGGGCGCCCTGCGCGCGTCTTATCCTTTGCGCGATCTTGGCCTGACCGGTATCGCCGGCCTGTCGACGCGGCACATGAGGGCGGGGCTGGAATACAGGCTGGAAGAGGCGGTCATCGACGGCGTCAGCGGTCGACCGCTGCCGAGCGTCAAGGACCAGGAAGGCACCAGCCTCACCAGCAGTATCTCGCCCACGCTGTCTCGCAATACGCTCGACCATCCCTTCGATCCAACGCGGGGTTCGCGCATCATCCTGAACGCCGAGGTGGCGGGGTTGGGCGGGGAGTCCGATTTTTTCAAGCTGGAGCTGGCGGGCCGCTGGTACGTTCCGGTTTACACGACGCAGGCTGGCAACGTCATCAACTGGTCGCTGGGCGCGCGCCTGGGCTACGGAGTGGGCGACACCGGCAACAGCGGCGAAGAACTACCGTTGTTTGAGCGCTACTTCCCCGGCGGCATCAACAGCCTGCGCGGTTATGACCCGAGGAGCCTCGGACCCATGGAAGAGTTCTGCGACAACACGGGTAACGAGCGTAACTGCTTCGAGGAGTCGGTGGGTGGTAGCCAGCAGCTCATCGTCAACAACGAAATCATCTTTCCAATATTCAGCGAAGCCGGCCTCAAGGGCGTCATGTTCGTTGACGCTGGCAACGCCTGGACGGCCGCCGACGGTATAGAGCCGGGCGACGTAATGTACTCGGTTGGCTGGGGCGTGCGCTGGCTTTCACCCATGGGTCCGTTACGCGTGGAGATCGGTTATCCCCTACGAAAACGCGAGGGAGACAGCGCCAGCGTGGTGTCGTTCTCCTTTGGCGCGCCCTTCTGATAGTGAACGAAAACCTCGTCGGGGAGTAAAACAACCGTAATGAAACGCCTACTTACTTTTATAGCTCTCACATTTGTGTTCGCAGTGCCCGCAGGTGCCGGCGCCGGGGACCTCAAGATAGGTTACGTGATCACCCAGCGCCTGCTGGTCGAGACCGAGATCGGCGGCCGTGCCGCCGACCGCCTGGCCGAGGAAATGAAGCAGGCCAAGGAAACGCTGGGTGGCAAAGTCGCCGAACTCAAGGAACTCGAAAACGATTTGAAGAAGCGCGCGATGGTGCTGGGCGACGACGAACGTAGCCGCCTGACGGCCCAGTACGAGGATGGCGTGACCGAGATCAAGAGGCTCAACGAAGACATGCAGGCGCGCTTCAAGAAGATCGAGATGGAAGTCATGGTCGAAGTACAGGAAGTCATCCGCGATGTAATCGACGAGTGGGGCAAGGCCAACGGCTACGATCTCATACTCGACGCTTCTACCCTCGTGTACGTATCCGACAAGGCCGACGTTACCGGCAAGATAATAAAGGCCGTAGACAAGAGCGTTCAAGAGGGCCAGTGAGCCGGGCTGTATCTCCTTCGAAGAACGCATCTGGCGGCGATATTCATCCCACGGCTATCGTCGAAGAAAGTGCCAGCCTGGGAGCCGGCACCACGGTGGGTGCTTACACGGTCATAGGTGGGGGCGTTACGCTGGGTGCCAACTGCACGGTGGGCCCGCACGTTGTCATCGAGGGCGAGACCACGATCGGCGACGGCAACAACTTTCTGCAGTTTGCCTCGGTGGGGGGTCCGCCACAGGACCTCAAGTACAACGACGAACCGACCCGTCTCGAAATCGGTAACGACAACACCATTCGCGAGTTTGTTACTCTCAACCGCGGCACCGAAGAAGGGGGCGGCGTCACGCGCATCGGCAATAGCAACTTGATGATGGCGTACTGCCATGTTGCCCACGACTGTCGCGTTGGCGACGGCGTGGTACTGGCCAATGCGGCTACCCTGGGCGGCCATGTGCACCTCGAAGACTTTGTCATAGTGGGCGGCCTGGTAGCCATTCACCAGTTCGTGCGCATCGGCAGCTCGGTGATCCTCGGTGGTGGGTCTATGGTGACGCTCGACGTGCCCCCGTTCTGCATGGCGGCGGGAGACCGCGCCAAGCTGCACGGACTCAATACCGTCGGGTTGAAGCGCCGAGGCTTCGAAGACCAGGCGCTCAAAGACCTGAGGGCTGCCTACCGGGTGCTTTTCCAGGAATCCAACAAGCTGGCCGATGCGCTGGGCCTGCTCCGCGAGCGCTACGCCGATTCTGAAAAAGTCATGGCAATGGTTGATTTCATAGCGGCCTCCGAACGCGGCGTCTGCCGCCAGTAGTCCTGACGTGGAACGACTGGGCCTGATCGCGGGCAACGGAAACTTTCCGCTGTTGTTTGCCCGGGAGGCGAGCAGCCGTGGCTGCGCTGTCACCGCCGTCGCCCACCGCGATGAGACCGACCCCGCGTTGGCTGCCCTGGTCGACGACTTGAGTTGGATACGCGTGGGCCAGGTCGGCCGGATGATCAATTGTTTCAAGCGAGCGGGCGTAAGCCGGGCGGTTATGGTGGGTGGCATCAACAAGGTGCGCAGCCTGGCGTCGTTGCGGCCCGACTGGCGCGGACTGCGCCTCATCGCGGGGGCCGCTGGTCGCGGCGATGACGCCTTGTTGAGGGCACTGGCCGCTGAGCTCGAGGCCGAAGGCATAGAGGTAGTGTCTTCCACCCTGTTTCTCGATCGCCTGCTGGTCGAGGCCGGCCACGTCACCGGACCGCTGCCTTCGCTCGAACTGCTGGCCGACATTCGCGTTGGTTGCAAGGTGCTGGCCGCCCTCGGTGAGCTCGACGTCGGCCAGTCGGTGGTCGTCGAGGACGGAGTAGTGTTGGCAGTTGAGGCCATAGAAGGCACTGACGCCGCGGCGAGACGCGCAGGCGAACTTGGTCGCGGTCGCGCCGTGCTGGTCAAGGGAACCAAGCGAGGCCAGGACCTGCGCTTCGACCTGCCCGCTGCCGGAACCCGGACCATCGAGGTGATGAAAGAGTCGGGCGTCGCGGCCCTGGCCCTGCACGCGGGCTCAACGATAATAGTGGACGACGAAGGCTTCGCCGAGGCGGCCCGGAGCGCGGGTGTCAGCGTGCTGGGCTGGACGGGCGACGGCGAGGTGCCGGGAATTGGCTGACGCTGAAGCGACTACGGCGTTGCGCGCAGGCGTAGCGGGGGCGGGGCACCTGGGCACCTGGCACGCCCGCAAGTACGCCGAGCTGGCCGACGTCGAACTCGTGGCCGTGTATGACGTGGACGGTGACAAGGCCGCCCAGCTCGCCGCGGAGCTCGACTGCCGCGTGGCAGTTGACGAAGCCGATCTCTATTCCTCCGTCGACGTGTTGAGCGTGGCCGTGCCCACCGTTGCCCACGAGCAGGTGGGGGTCGCTGCCCTGCAGGCCGGGGTGCACCTGCTCATGGAAAAGCCCCTGGCTCACGATCTCGAGTCAGGCAGGCGAATCGTTGCTGCCGCCGCTGCGGCGGAGCGGGTGTTGCAGGTCGGCCACCTCGAGCGCTTTAACCCGGTGTTCAGCAGCTTGAAAGAAACCGTCAACGAAGCCCGCTTCATCGAGTGCCATCGCTTGTCGCCGTTCGCCGGCCGCGGCACCGACGTGGACGTTGTGCGCGACGTGATGATCCACGACCTCGATCTCGTTGAGTACCTCGTGGGCAAGCCAGTGGTGTCGATCGAAGGAATAGGCGTACCCGTGCTGAGCGACACCATCGACATCGCCAACGTACGACTGCGCTTCGAGGGCGGCTGCGTGGCCAACATGACCGCAAGCCGGGTGAGCCTGAAAAAGGAACGCAAGATGCGCGTATTCCAGGAAGACGCCTACGTTTCGATAGACTTTGACAGCGGTCGCGTGATGGTCGCCCGCAGGGGCTCCGAGCCACGTGATCCCGCCCGGCCCATGGCGGGCATAGAGGCCGAGGAAACTCTTCTCTCGAATGGCGATCCCTTGAAAACACAGGTGCAGGCCTTCCTCGACTGCGTGCGCACGGGTAGCAAGCCGGTGGTGGACGGCGAACAGGGGCTTCGCGCGCTCGAACTGGCCGAGCGCGTCGTGCAAGCCCTGGAGGTGCCAGGGGACTTGAGCTGAGTACCGCGGGCTCCAGGGTGATGATCGTGGCGGGCGAGGCGTCGGGCGACGCGCAGGCCGCGCGGCTGGTCGCGGCCATGGTCGCTGCCGATAGTTCGCTCCGGTTCTACGGCGTGGCGGGAGAGCAGATGAAGGCCGCCGGCGTCGAAGCGCTGGCTTCCACTTCGGAACTCTCGATAATGGGCCTGGGCGAGGTGCTGAGCGGACTGCGCCGCGTACTAGGCGCCTGGCGCAAGCTCAAGAAAGAACTCGTCGGCGACGGCAAGCCCGATCTTCTCGTGCTCGTTGATTTTCCCGATTTCAACCTTCGCCTCGCGCGCGTCGCCGCCCGCAACCAGGTGCCTGTGTTCTACTACGTCAGTCCCCAGGTATGGGCGTGGCGAAAGCGGCGCATCAAGAGCATAGCCGGGCGCGTGGACCGCATGGTGGTCTTGTTTCCCTTCGAGGTGGAGCTCTACGCCGAGGTGGGGCTGGATGCCCACTACGTTGGCCACCCGTTGGCAGAAACCGTAAAGCCCGACCGCGACCGAAAACAGACCCGCGAGCGTTATGGCCTCTCCACCGACAAGCGGCTGGTGGTCCTGCTGCCCGGCAGCCGCGTGAAAGAAGTCGAGGAGCTGCTGCCGGTCATGCTCGAGGCCGCCCGCGGCCTATCGGACAAGGCTGAATTTGTTGTAGCCCGCGCGCCCGGCTTGCCCGCGGAGCTGCTGGAATCGATGCTGGCGCAGAGCGGGCTTGATGTGCCCGTGGTAGAAGGGGATACCTACAACCTCGTGGCGGCGGCCGACGCGGTCGCACTTTCTTCAGGGACGGCGACCGTTGAGTGCGCGGTGCTGGGTTGTCCAATGGTCGTCATGTACCGAGTGACCCGTTTTACCTACGCGATAGTCAAGAGGCTCATCAAGGTGCCGTGGATAGCCATGCCTAATATACTGCTCGACCGCGAGGCTGTACCCGAGCTGGTGCAGGGGCAGGCCACGGCCGAGGCGTTGGCCGCAACGCTCGCCCCGTTGCTCGCGGAGGGCCAACCGCGCAGCGACATGAAAAGAGACCTGGCGAGTGTGAGCGACATGCTGGTCAAACCCGGGGCTGCCGACCGAGCGGCGGCATTGGCAGTGGAGATGATAGCGTGATCGAACGCTCCGAGTCCCTGCGCGTGGGCCGACGTATGCTCTCCTGGGTGCGGCCCTACGTCTGGCCGTGGTTCGCGGGCGCGCTTCTCTGCATGGTGGCCTACAGCGCCACGTCGGGGCTGGTGCCGTGGCTGGTGCGCAGCCTCATCGACGACGTGCTCGCCGCGGGCGACCTCGAAGCGCTGGCCCTGCTGCCGCCGATGATAGTTGTGGTTTTTCTCGCTCGCGGCCTGCTCAACTACGGACAGTCTTACCTGGGCGAATACGTCGGCCAGCACATCACGCGCGACATCCGCAACCTGCTCAACCAGCGCATTCAACGCTTGCCGTTGTCGTACTTTGACAACGCGCAGACGGCGTCCCTGCTGTCGAGGGTCACCACGGACGTGCTGCTGGTCCGGCAGGCACTGACCGACGGTGTCGCCGCTCTGCTGCGCGACAGCACCACCGTGATCGTCCTGCTTGGCGTGGCGTTTTACCTTGATTTTGAACTTGCCGTCATTTCGTTCCTGGTTTTTCCGGCCGTGGTGGTGCCGCTGCAGAGGCTTTCTCGTCGGCTGCGTCGCTTGAGCCAGGACAGCCTCGACAAGCTCGGAGGCCTTTCGTCGCTGTTGCAGGAGGCCATCCAGGGCAACCGGGTGGTCAAGGCTTTCGGCATGGAGGACTACGAGCAGCGGCGCTTCGACGAAGAGAACAGCCGCCTGCTCAGGCTCTACATGAAGGCCGCGCGTATCAAGGCAGTCACTACGCCGATGATGGAAGTGGCTGCCGCGTTTTCGATCGCGGCGGTGTTGTGGCTGGGCGGCAGCTCGGTGATAGGAGGTGGCAGGACGGCTGGAGGTTTTATGGCTTTCATCAGCGCCCTGGCGTTGCTCTACGATCCTTTCAAGAAAGTCGTGCGTACCAACAACACCGTGCAGGTGGGCCTGGGCGCTGCGCTTCGTATTTTTGAATTACTCGACCTCGCGCCCGAAGACCAGGGCGACGGTGGCGGTGACAAGATCACCGCGATTGGCAGCGGCGTGCGTTTCGAGGGGGTGTGTTTTTCTTACGACGGCAGGGACAACGTGCTCGAGGACATTAACCTCGAGATAGGCGCCGGCGAGATGGTGGCCCTCGTGGGTCCCAGCGGTGGAGGCAAGAGTACAATCGCCGACCTTATCCCGAGGTTCTATGACGCGGACCGCGGCCGCGTTACCCTGGACGGTAGAAACTTAGCTGACCTGGAGCTCGAGTCCTTGAGGTCGTTGATCTCCGTGGTCACCCAGTCGACCTTCCTGTTCAACGATACGCTGGCAAACAACATCGCCTACGGGCACCCGGAGCGCGAGCAGGGGGAGATCGAAAACGCGGCCGTTGCCGCCAACGCGCACGAATTTATTTCCAGCTTAGCCCATGGCTACGATACCGTGACCGGCGAGATGGGCGTGCAGTTGTCGGGGGGTGAGCGGCAACGCGTCGCGATAGCCCGGGCGCTGCTCAAGGACGCGCCGCTGCTCATACTCGACGAAGCCACGAGCGCCCTCGACACGCAGTCCGAAAGACTGGTGCAGGAAGCCCTTGAGCACCTGGTTGAGGGCCGGACCACCCTGGTCATTGCCCACAGGTTGTCTACCGTGAGAAGGGCTGATCGGATAGCCGTAGTGTCGGGCGGGCGCATAGTGGAGACCGGTACTCACGAGGAACTGCTTGAGCACGGACAGCTCTACAAGAAGCTCCACGACATGCAGTTCGAGGACCGCCCGGCCGCCTGAGCGGCGGGCTGGGTATCGAGGCGTGGCCGGTGGCGGGGGCAGGCTGTGGAGGCGGATGCGGCGCAACCGGCGCTTTGCCGATCTCGAGGTCGCGGTTGCCGGAACCCTTGCCGGCCTGCTGCTGCGTTTTCTTACTTTCAGCTGCCGCGTCACCTTCGAGGGATTCGATGACCTTGAGCGCAGGTGGGATGGGCGTAGTTCGGTCGTGCTTGCCTGCTGGCACGGTCGCTCGTTGATGTTGCCTTTTGTCTACCGAGACCGACAGCTGGGCGTGATGAACAGCGCCCACCGAGACGGCGCCATCATAGCGCGCGTGCTCGAGGGGCTGGGGCTCACGGTTACCCGTGGCTCTTCGAGCCGCCGGGGCGTGGCCGGGTTGCTGGGCCTGTACCGGCTCATGCGCAAGGGCGTCGACGTGGCGCTGGTTCCAGACGGCCCTCGGGGGCCGGCGGGCGTGGTCAAGCCGGGCGTTATAGTCCTGGCGCGCGACGGTGGCCGGCCGGTCGTGGGCTTGTCGTGGAGCGCGAGCCGGGTGTTTCGCCTCGCGAGCTGGGATCGCATGATGGTACCGGCGCCCTTCAGCCGCGTGGTGGTGGTGGCCTCCCGGGAACTCGAACTCGCGCCCGAGGGTGACAACGAACGGGACTGCCGCGAGCTCGAGGCCAGGCTCACAGCGATCACCCGCCGCGCAGACCAGGCCGTGGGTCGTGTACCCGAGGACTGTTGATAGTGAAGAGTGGCAAGCCTGTGCAAGCTGGGGCGGGAGTCAAACCGGCGTCGGCCTGGGTTGCCCGCCGCGCGTATTCGCTGCTGGGCCGCCTGGTGGTCCTGCTGGCGAGGGTTTACCGGCGTACGGCGGGCGAGGGGACGCGTCGGCGCGAAGAGATCGTGGGCAGGCTTGCCGGCTGGACCAGGGACGCCGGGCTGCTTGCTGACTTGAAGGGTTGTGCCTGGCTACACGCCGCCTCGGTGGGGGAGGTGCAGCTGGCCAGGCCGCTGCTGGTGCGCCTGGCAGAGGCCCGCCCCGATCTTCCGATGCTGCTGACCTGTAACACCGCGACCGGCTTGCAGCTGGCCGCGAAATCGTCGGCAACGTCGGCGAGGTTTTTTCCTTTCGACGCGCCGCCGGTCATGATGCGCGTACTCGATGCCCTGGAGCCTTCGCTGTTCGTCTTTGTTGAGACCGAGATCTGGCCTTGCCTGCTCAACGAGTTGGCCCACAGGCAGGTACCCAGTGCCATGGTTAACGCGCGGGTGTCGGAAGAAAGTTTTCCCCGCTATCGACGAGTACGCTGGCTCGTGGGACCCGCACTGGCAGGCGTAAATGCAGTGCTCGCCCGCGATCGCGAAAGCGCCGACAGGCTGGGCTCCCTCGGGGCCGTGGGCGTGACAGTGGTGGGTGATCTCAAGCAAGACGGCCTGGCCCCAGCCGAAGTCGCGGCGACTCCCGATCTGCTCGCGTCCGCTGAAGGCTCCTTGCCGGTGCTGGTCGCCGGTTCCACCCGTGAGGGCGAGGAAGAACTGCTGTTGTCCGCGTTCGAAGGCCTGCGCGGTCGTGCGCGGTTGGTTATGGCGCCTCGCCATCCCGAGAGGGCCGCCGAGGTAGAGGGCCTGCTCGTTCGGCGGGGGTTGCGTTACAAGCTGCTGGGGGAGGGCGACACGGGCGGTGACTGGGAGGTGCTGGTCGTCGACACCGTGGGCAAGCTGCGAGGGTTTTTTGCTGCCGCGCGCGGCGTTTTCGTGGGCGGCAGCCTGGTAGATAAGGGCGGTCACAACCTTCTCGAACCCGCCGCTTACGCGACCGCCATCTGCGCGGGGACCCACTTGGACAACGTTCAGCACCAGTCGGCGGCGTTGCTGGCTGGAGACGCCATCGAGCTGGTGGCCGATGCCGAGGCGCTCGCGGCGGTGTGGACCGGTTGGGTGGACGATGAGAAAAAGGCAGCACGGGCCGGTGAGGCAGCCCGCGACGTAGTCCGGAACAGCGGCGGTGCGCTCGACGCCACGATGGCAGTGCTGGAGGGCTTGTTGTGAGCGCCGCCAGGGGGCGGCCCGCCTTGTTGGCGAGCCTGTGGTACTCGCCGGCAACGGCCTGGCGCCTGGCCCGCCTGCTGCTCGCGCCACTGTCCCTGCTGTACTGGCTCGTGCTGTACCTGCGCAACGCCGCCTGGGACTCTGGTCTGTTGCGCTCCCGGAGCGTGGGATTACCGGTGTTGTGCGTGGGCAACATCAACTCGGGCGGAACCGGCAAGACACCGCTTGTGATCTGGTTGGTCGATTCGCTGAAAAAGCGTGGTTACAAGGCTGTCGTTGTCAGCCGTGGCTACGGGTCCAGCGGCGACGTCGATCGCGTGGACGCCGCCCGGTCCGGGGTGGGCTCCCATCGATCTGCCGACGAGGCAGTGCTCGTGGCTCGCCGTTGTGACTGCACGGTGGTGACCGCTGCCGACCGGGTGGCGGCTTGTCGCCTCGCGGAACGGGAAGTCGGCGTCGACCTGCTGATTCTAGACGATGGCTTTCAGCATCGGCGGCTCGCCCGCGACCTTGACCTGGTGTTGCTTGCCGTGGGCGACCGGGATGCGCGGTTACTGCCGCGCGGTCCGCTGCGCGAACCTGCTTCGGCGTTGCGCAGGGCTGACATCATTGTCGAAAACGCCGGCGGAGAGAGCGGCCCGATGGTGTTCCGGCGGGCAGTGGGACTCGTGGACAGGGTATCTATTAACGCCGAGCCGGGTTCGCTCGAGCGGCTGCGCGGGCAGCGCGTGGTGGTGATCTGCGGGATTGCCAGCCCCGCCGCTTTCGTTGACATGCTGGTCGCCTGCGCTGCGTTAGTCGAAGAGGTCTACGCCTTTGCCGATCACCACGACTACGAGCCGGGCGACCTCGATCCCCTGCGCGCGGCGCAGCGAAGCGGGGCCCTGCTGCTGACGACGGAAAAAGACCTCGTCAAGCTCGAAGCTTATGTGGACGAAGAATTCAGCCCGTTGGCGCTCAGGCTCGGCTTGGAAGTAAAAGGCGGCCCCGCGTTGCTCGATGCGGTCGTGGATGCACTTGACCTGAAAGAGCGTGGGCCGCATCATCAGCGGTCTGGCGCGCCCCGGGGCGACGCGGGAATCAATAAATGAAGGCCTTGGTGACCGGTGCTGCGGGGTTTGTTGGCTCCTCTTTAAGCGATGCTTTGCTCGAGGCTGGCCACGAGGTGACGGGTGTCGACTGCTTTATCGACTACTACGCGCGCGCTCTCAAGGAAGACAATCTCGAGACGGCCAGGCAGTCGTCGTCGTACAACTTCGTCGAGGCGAGCCTGGTCGACACGGAGCTCTCCGGACTGCTCGAAGGGGTGGACTGGGTCTTTCACCAGGCTGCCCAGGCTGGCGTCAGGGCCAGCTGGGGCGCTGACTTCAGGATCTACAGCGACAACAACGTTTACGCTACGCAGCGATTGCTCGAAGCCTGTCTCGCGGCTTCGGTCTCCAAGCTGGTGTATGCCTCCTCGTCCTCGGTCTACGGCGACACGCGGGATCTTCCCATGACAGAGAGCAGTGCCACGCGCCCGGTGTCGCCCTACGGCGTGACCAAGCTGGCAGGCGAGCACCTGGTGTCCCTGTACAGCGTTAACTATGGCTTGCCGACAGTGGCCTTGCGCTACTTCACCGTTTACGGCCCCCGCCAACGCCCCGACATGGCTTTCAACCGCTTTATTCGATCGACTCTTGAGGGCGGGGAGATCTCGCTCTACGGTGACGGTGAGCAGTCGAGGGATTTTACTTTCGTGGACGACATCGTGGCCGCTAACATGGCCGCTGCCGCGGCGCCGGTTACGGGCCAGGTGCTCAACATAGGCGGCGGTTCGCGCATAACGGTTAACGAAGTGTTGGCCCTCATTGGTGATATCACCGGCCGCGAGCCCCAGGTGAAACGGCACGACAAGCAGAAAGGTGACGTCGTTCATACAGTAGCCGACACCAGCCGAGCGCTTGAGCTCATAGGCTACAAACCGGCCGTCGGCTTGAGAGAAGGCTTGAGCCGCGAGCGCGACTGGTTGCAGTCGCTCGACGCGGGCCTTATCGCCTGCATGGGGGCAGCGTGAAGAACGATCCCGGTCTCCTCGACGTACTGGCCTGCCCGTCCTGCAAGGGGCGGCTGCAGTATGACAGCGACGAGAAACTACTCTGCGACGCCTGTCGCCTGGTCTTTGGCGTCAAGGACGGCGTGCCGGTTCTTCTCGTAGAAGAGGCGGAGCCGGCCGACTGAAGTGGAGGCTTCGTCCAGGTGGCCCTGATTCTACCCGAGGGATACGAGGACCTCGACAGGGGTTCAGTAAGGGTGGTGGCTGCCCGTCTTGACCTGGAAGAAATGACAGGCTTGCTTTGCGGGATTGACCGCGACGAGGCCGGCGAAGCCGTAAGCGGTGGTCGTGGCGGAACCCGGCGCGTGGTGTTGCCCGGTGGCCGAGCCGTTTACGTGCGCCACTACCTGCGCGGCGGCATGATGCGGTTTCTCAGCCGAGACCTTTATCTCGCCCGCCCGGCTCGGCCGTTGCGCGAGCTCGCGGTCACCCACTACGCCCGCGCATCGGGTTGCCCGGTGCCGCAGGTGCTGGCGGTCTGCGTGGAGGAGGCGGGAATGTTTTACAGGGGGTGGATGGTTACCGGCGAGCTGGAAGGCACCCGCCCCCTGTTCGACCTGTTTGAGAGCTCTGACGAGGCCGGACGAAAGAGACTGCTACGGGCCGCGGGCCTCGCGATCCGCTGCCTGCACAACGCGGGGGTCTATCACCCCGACCTCACGGGCCAGAACCTGCTCGTAGACCGGGACGGTGAAGCCTGGGTCATCGATTTTGATCGTGCGTGGTTGGGCAGGCCCAACGTGACTCGTTATGCCGATGCGGCCCGCGATCGTTTCTGGCGTTCGATGGTCAAAATGTCGGCCGCCGCGGGCACGGCGCTTGACGGCGAACAGCGACGCTGGCTTGAGTGGGGCTACCGGGGTTAGGGTGTTGTCGTGAAGAGCATGACGGGATTTGGGACGGCCTCGGGCGTGGCCGAAGAGACAACCTTGCTGGTCGAGATACGTTCGGTCAATCAGCGCAACCTCGACATCAAGGTATCGCTACCGCGCGAGTACGGACGCTGGGAGAGCGAGTTTCGCCGCACGGTGGGGGCGATTGTCGAACGCGGTCGCGTTGAGCTGTACATCGGACGCAACTCCCAGCAGGGCCCGGGCTCGGTCAAGGTCAACAGCAGGGCGGCGCAAGCGTGGATCAAGGCATGGAGGTCACTGCAGGAGGAGTTCGGGCTGCAAGGAGAGCTCGAGCTTTCCCTGCTGCAGGGCAGGAGCGATATTTTCGTGGTAAGTGAGCGCGTTTCGGTGCCAGCCGAGGAGCTGGCCGTCGTTCGCGGGCTGCTCGATAAGGCGCTGCAGGCCCACCTTCGTGATCGTAAGCGCGAGGGGGGATACTTGAAAAAGGATATGCTCGGCCGCCTGCGTGCGTTGCGCAAGACCGCGGGTGGGGTCGCGAACATCTGCCGGGGTATGGCCGGCCGGTTGCAAGCCAGGCTCGAAAGCCGCGTGGCTGACCTTCTCGGTTCGGGACGGATCGACGAGGCTCGCCTGGCCCAGGAAGTAGCGCTTCTGGCCGACCGCACCGACGTGACGGAAGAACTCGTCCGACTCGACAGCCACGTGGACGCCCTGGTGGCACTCACCCGCGTGCAGGGCCCCATTGGCAAGAGGTTCGACTTCCTCCTGCAGGAAGTAGGCAGGGAATTGAACACGATTTCGTCGAAGGTGGGGGAGCTGGCCGTGAAAAACCTCGTGCTCGACGGTAAGGTCGAGATGGAGCGGCTGCGAGAGCAGGTGCAGAACGTGGAGTAAGCGGCAGTGAGTGGCAGTCTATTTATCTTTTCTGGGCCGTCGGGTTCTGGCAAATCCACCATATGCGCGGGCTTACTCGATACCTTTGCCGATCTTGAAATCTCGCTTTCAACCACCACCCGTCCGCCCCGTGAGGGTGAAACCGACGGCGTGGAATACCTGTTTGTCGACGACGCCGAGTTCGATCGCATGGTAAAGGAGGGGTTGTTTGCCGAATGGGCCATCGTTCACCGTCATCGCTACGGCACTTCGCTGGCGGTAGTGGAAGCTGCCCTTGGCGAAGGCAACAAGCTTCTTCTTGATGTCGACGTGCAGGGCGCAGCGGCGATCCGGAAGCTGTACCCCGACGCCGTGGCGACCTTCCTGCTGCCGCCTTCGCGGGAAGTGCTGGCCGCCCGCCTGGCCGCACGCGGCACAGACAGCGATGAAGTAATAGGCCACCGCCTGGCTGAAGTAGCTGCCGAGATAGCCCGGGTCGCCGACTATGATTACTGCGTGGTCAACGACGATCTCGAAGTTGCCAAGGCTGCCTGTGCGGACATAGTACGCGGTTCGAGCAGCCGGGTATGCAATCCCGTGGAAGGCCCTGCAAGGGCAGTGCTGGATTCTTTTGAGGAAAAGGATTGAGCCTCGGCGATTTACTCAGCAAGACCCGGGAATACCTGTCCGAAGACGATATCTCGCTGGTGTCGAAGGCCTATGAATTTTCGGCCGAGGTCCACGCGGGTCAACTACGGCAGTCGGGTGAACCCTACCTGACCCATCCCCTGGCCGTGGCCCTGCTGCTCGCTGACCTCAGGCTCGATGTCGACTCGGTGGTCACCGGGCTGCTCCACGACACGGTGGAAGACACCTTGGCTACCACCGAGCAGATCGAGGAACGTTTCGGCGCCGAGGTCGCGGGGCTGGTCGACGGAGTGACCAAGATCAGCCTGTTGGAAACCGACGACAGCGAGACACTGGAGGCTGAAAACCAGCGCAAGGTAGTTCTGGCCGCGGCCCGCGACGTGCGCGTGCTGCTGGTAAAGTTAGCCGACAGGGCCCACAACCTGCGCACCATCAAGCACCTGGCACCGGAAAAACAACAACGGATCGCCCGCGAGACGCTCGATCTCTATGCCCCGCTGGCGCATCGCCTGGGCATCAACTGGCTCAAGACCGAGCTCGAAGACTCTTGTTTTCGTGTGCTTTACGCCGAAGAGCACCGCGCACTACGTGACAGGCTTTCGCTCAACCGGCTGGAACGTGAGGGCTACATGAGCGAAGTCTGTAATCTGCTGACCAAGCGACTGGGTGATGGTGGCCTGGAGGCCGAGGTGGGTGGGCGCACCAAGAGCGCCTACTCGGTGTTCTGCAAGATGAAAGACCAGGGCCTCGACTACGACGAAGTGCATGACGTGGTGGCCTTTCGTGTCGTGGTGGACAGCAGAAACGAGTGTTACGAAGCATTGGGCATCATGCACTCTTACTGGCGGCCTGTACCCGGGCGTTTCAGGGATTACGTGGCGCTGCCGAAGGCCAATATGTACCAGTCGCTGCACACCACGGTGATAGGTCCCTACGGCGAGCGCATGGAGATACAGGTGCGGACGGGAGAAATGCACCGCATTGCCGAGCACGGCATTGCCGCGCACTGGCGCTACAAGTCGAGGGATGACCAGGGAACCGACGAAGACGAACGCCTTGAATGGCTGCGCCAGGTCCTCGAGTGGCAGAAGGTCGACGATCCCCGCGAGTTCATCGACACCATCAAGGCCGACGTCACGGCCGAGAATGTTTATGTCTTTACGCCCAAGGGCGACACCGTGTCTCTGCCGCTGGGCGCGTCCGTAGTCGATTTTGCCTACAGTATTCACACCGACATCGGCAACCACTGCGCCGGTGCGCGTGTGAACGGGCGCCTGGTGCCCATCAAGTACCGCCTTGAACAGGGCGACTCTGTCGAAATTCTCACGACCGAGGAACTCGCACCGTCGCGGGACTGGCTCAAGTTTGTCGTCGGTCACCACGCCCGCGAACGGGTGCTGAGCGTGCTCAAGCAGGAGGAGAAGACGAGAGCGATCGCCCTGGGGCGCGCTATAGTCGAGCGCGACCTCAAGGTAGAGAGCCTGGATCTCGCCCGTCTTCACCGCGAGGGAAGAATGGCCGACCTGCTGAAGAAGTTCCGCAAGGCCGACGAGGACGAGCTCCTCGAATCGGTTGGTCTCGGTCGGGTCACGGTCGCCCAGGTGATAGATCACCTGTTGCCCGATCGCGCTGCCAAGGCTGGGCCGCGCAGGCGTTTAAGGAGAATATTCGGATTGCTGGCCCGCCAGTCTAAAACCGGGGTCACCGTGCGCGGCGTAGAAGGCGCGGTTGTTCGTTTCGGCAAGTGCTGCCAGCCGCTTCCTGGAGATTCGATAGTCGGCTTCCTGACCAAGGGAAGGGGCATTACCGTCCACTCGCTCGACTGCCAGCGCCTGGTAGATTCGGATTCGCGCCGGCACGTGGAGGTGACCTGGGAGAAAGGCGCCCGTGCTCTCAGGAAGGTGAAGCTCGAGGTCGATTCGAGTGACAGGCCGGGCCTGCTGGCGGGAATGAGCCAGGCCATAACCGCGGCGGGCGTTAATATCGAACGAGCGCAGGTGCGCAGCATCGGCGGCAATCGGGCTACCAACGTATTTGAACTGGTGCTGGGTCACGTCGATGAACTCAAGCGCGTTTCGCGCAACCTTCGAAGGGTTCCCGGTGTGCACGACGTTCGTCGTATAAGAGCTTGAGCTTGCAGCGGCGGGGGAGCAAACGGTGAGTGACGAAAGAAAACAAATATCGGTAGCGGGCGCCCCCCGGGCCATAGGCCCTTACAGCCAGGCCGTAGAAGTGGGCGACCTGTTGTTCTGCTCGGGGCAGATTCCCCTGGACCCGGCAAGCGGAGAACTGGTAGAGGGCGATTTTGCCTGCCAGGTGCGCAGGGCCTTCGACAACCTGGGTGCAGTGCTGGCCGGGGCCCGCATGGATTTTACAAACCTGGTCAAGGTCAACGTTTCACTGGTTGAGCTGTCGCGCTTTGAAGAGTTCAACGCGATCTACGAATCCTGTCTCGGGGATGCCAAGCCAGCGCGGGCGGTCGTGGGAGTGGCGACTCTGCCGCGAGGCGCGGCCGTGGAACTGGAGGCAGTGGCTTCTCGCTGACCGGGAGTTGGCAGCAGTCAGGCTGCTTTTACGACTTTTCCGCTGCGTATGCAGCGAGTGCAGGCCTTGATGGTCTTCTTGGTCCCGCTTTCAACCACGTGAACCTTCTGCAGGTTGGGCTGCCAGGTTCGCCTGTGCTTGTTGTGGGCGTGGGAAACCGTGTTGCCCACCCCCCGGCGTTTTCCGCAAATGTCACAAACCCTGGCCATCTCTACTCTCCCGCTGACGGTTGAATCGCACGATAACTAGCACGCCCCCCTCGTCGGGGCAAAAGCCGTGCGGCTCTCTTATTGTAAATCCGCGAATCGAGTGGTATCCGGCGCCGATGGGTTCAACCACCCAGGTGACACTGGATGTCAACGGTTTCTTCGATCACATGGTTGGAGAATACGGCCTTTCCGGGGCTGACCTGGACGCGCTCGCGCCTCGTGTGGTGGACGTTCTCAAGACCCTTTCCGTTGATCGCAAGGAGGGGAGGCTACCGTTTTACGGCCTTCCCTACGACGACCAGGCAATCCGCCGCATCGAAGCGCTGGCCGGCGAACTGCGCTCGGAGTTCGACACCCTGGTGGTCCTGGGCATAGGTGGCTCGGCCCTTGGCACCCGCGCCGTGCTTGATGCGATCGCCCCGGCCGCTCGCGCACCTGACGGCCTTGACGTACTCGTGCTCGACAACATTGATCCGCTGTCGCTTTCCAGGGCGCTCGACGGTCTGAAACTCAAGCGCACGGTGTTCAACGTCATTTCCAAGTCCGGCTCCACGGTTGAAACCATGTCCCAGTTCATGGTCGTGCGCGAGAGGCTCGAGCAGCGCCTGGGCAAATCGTCGCTTTCGAGGCACTTTGTTTTTACCACCGATCCCGAAGAAGGATTGCTGCGTCAAATTGCCAGCGAACATAAGGTACGCAGCCTGCCCGTTCCCGAGGGAGTCGGCGGGCGCTTCTCGGTGCTGTCAGCCGTTGGCCTCTTACCGGTGGCGGCGGCTGGTATAGACATAAGGGCGCTCTGCCACGGCGCTCGCACTGCCGACCTGCGCGCGAGTGTTCTCGACGTGTTCAGCAACCCGGCTGCCCTGCACGCGGCGCTGCTTTTTCTTGCCCGGCAACAGCGTGGCGCCTCGGTGCACGTACTTATGCCATACAGCGATCGCTTGATGGGCCTGGCCGAATGGTACGGTCAACTGTGGGCCGAAAGTCTCGGTAAGCGCGTAGATCTCGCCGGGCGCGAGGTGATGACCGGGCAGACACCGGTGCGCGCACTGGGGGCCACCGATCAGCATTCGCAGGTACAGCTCTACGTGGAAGGTCCTCGCGACAAGGTAGTGACCTTTTTCAGGATCAAAGATCACGGTTGCGAGCTGCGCATTCCAGGCGGTTACGAGGGTGTCGAGGAGCTGGAGTATCTTTCCGGACACGACCTGGGCGAATTGCTCAACATGGAGCAACGGGCTACCGAGTTGGCGCTGTGCGAAGCCGGCAGGCTCAACAGCAGCATAGTCCTGGCCGAGCTCGGCCCTGTTGAGCTGGGCGAACTGTTTCACATGTTCGAAGTCCAGACCCTGGTCATGGGGGGGCTGCTGGGTATCGACCCACTGAATCAGCCCGGCGTCGAAGCGGGCAAGGACCTGACCCGCGCGCTGGCCGGTTGCGGTGGCAGCGAAGCAAGCGCGGATCGCGTACGACAATTGCTTGATCGTAAGAGGGGCGAGTTTGTCCTCGCCTGACAAGGGGGCCGTTCGCGGCGGCCCGCGGGCGGGCGGCATAGTCCTGCTCGACGAGGGCGTGATCTCGGGTATTGCCGCTGGCGAAGTGGTCGAGAGGCCCGCGTCGGTCGTAAAGGAGCTGGTCGAGAACGCTCTTGACGCCGGTGCTACGGTAGTCCACGTGGAGTACGACGACCGTGAAGACGGTCAACGGTTGCTGGTGAGGGACAATGGCTGTGGCATAGAGCCTTCGCAGCTTGAGTTGGCGCTTACCCGCCACGCAACGAGCAAGATAAGCTCTCTACTGGATCTTGAAAATGTGGGCACCTTCGGCTTCAGGGGCGAGGCCCTGGCCAGTATTGCTGCCGTCGGGCGTGTGAGCCTGACCACGCGTACGGCCGGTCGAGACAGCGCCGTAAGGGTGATGGTGGATGGTGGCCGGGTATCCGATCGCAGCGAGGCCGGGGCGGGGCCCGGGAGTTCTATCGAGGTGCGGGACCTCTTCTGGTCGGTGCCGGCGAGAAGAAAGTTTCTCAAGAGCCGTGACACAGAGTTCCAGCAGGTGCTCGACACCGTCAGGCGCTTTGCCCTGCTGTCGCCCTCGGTCGGCTTCAGGATGTTGCGCAACGGCGCTGACAAGCTCGATTGCCCGGCGGTAAATACTTCGCTGGAGCGAGTCCGGCAGGTGCTCGGTGCCCAGGTAAGCGAGAAGCTTGTGGCTGTAGAAGGTGGCTGGGAAGGCATGGGCCTCAAGGGCTTCGTGAGCGCGGCGGGTGAATCCTGGGGCACGTCGAGGCACGTCCATCTTTTTGTCAACGGCCGCTGGGTAAAGGACAGGTTGCTCTTCAAGGCAGTGACCGAGGCCTACCGCGGCTACCTGCTCAAGGGCCGGTTTCCGGCGGTGGTCATCGAGTTGACCGTTGACCCTTCGGCGGTGGACGTCAACGTTCACCCCGCCAAGATGGAGTTGCGCTTCGGCGACCCCGGGGAAGTGCATCGCTTTGTTGTCGAATCCATACGAGTGGCCCTCAGGGGCGCCGCTGCCTTGAGGGGAGTGGATCTATCGCGCGGCAATCGTGTCGAAAGGGCCTGGACTGCACCTGCGAGCGCGCCTTTGCCCACCACGGTTGGTGAACCGCCACCCGGTTACGTTGAAACCAGCGAAGATGCGCTCGCGCCGCCCGTGCGCGAAATTGTAGAACAGGTCGCGCTCGAGATGCCCGGCGTCCAGCAGCAGGGCACGCTTTCTCACCTCGAGGTGCTGGGGCAGGCGTTTGACGGTTACATCGTCTGCCAGTCAACCGATACGCTGGTACTCGTGGACCAGCACGCCGTCCACGAACGCTTGCTCTACGAAAACCTTATCGCCGACTGGAAATCGGGCAACATCGAAGTCCAGTCGTTGCTGTTGCCCGCTACCGTGAGCCTGGGACCCGGTGGCGTAGCCGCGGTGACCCGGCGTTCGTCTGATCTGCTGGCTGCGGGTTGGGAAATAGAGGCTTTTGGCGAAGAAGAAGTGATCGTGCGGTCCTTGCCGGCCTTGGCTTCTCACTGCGAGACGCTGCCCCTGGTCGAGGGCCTGGTGGCTGATCTCGTGGAGACAGGAAGCACCGGCAAGCTCGACGCTCTGATCGAACGGGTGCTGGCCACTGTTGCCTGTCACTCGGCGGTGCGCGTCGGCACGCGCATGGATCTCGAAGCTGCGCGGGCCCTGCTGGAGCGCTGCTCGTCGGTGGAGTTTGTTTCGGCCTGTCCGCACGGCCGACCGGTTGCCCGCGAGATTCCGCGCTCGCGACTGGAGCGGATGTTCGGTCGCAGCGCCACTGGGCCGGCTGGCGGCCATGGCTGCTGAAGCGGACAGCAGGGCAGCGCCGCCTCCCGCCTCCGACGCTGTCGGGCACGACCTGCGGCTGCCCGACAGCGTACTGCTGGTCACCGGACCGACCGCCGCTGGAAAGACCGAGATCGCCATTTCCCTGGCCGAAGAACTCGACGCCGAGATAGTCAGCGCCGATTCGCGGCAGGTGTACCGCTACATGGACGTGGGTACGGCTAAGCCCGACGCCCAGCAGTTGTCCAGGGTGAAACACCACCTGGTCGACGTCATTGATCCCGACCAGGCCTACGATCTCGCCGCGTGGCGACGGGCGGCCATCGCCGCCCTGGCCGATATCGCTTCGCGGGGCCGTCGAGCTATAGTCTGTGGAGGTACAGGGCTGTACCTGTCGCGACTGCTGGGCGGGCTCGATGCCGCGCCGGCTGCCGATGATGGCCTGAGGACCCGCCTGCAGGCCGAGGAAGACGCCAGCCCCGGCGCGTTGCACGAGCGCTTGCGGGTCGAGGATCCCGTGGCTGCGGAACGGATTCATGCGAACGACACGCTGCGCCTGGTGCGGGCCCTCGAGCGCCTGGCTGCGGCCGGCGACCAGCAACAACCCTGCGGTGGCCCGGCCCTGCCGTCGCGCTCGCTGGTACTGGTGGTCGACCGTCCCCGCGAACGGCTCTACGCGCTGATTGACAGCCGGGCCCGGGCGATGGTGTCTGGCGGCCTCCTCGACGAAATCGAGGCCCTGCGCGAGCGAGGCTACACGCCCGATTGCCGGGCTTTTGATTCGCTGGGCTACCGCCAGGCCTGGGCCTGCCTGGAGGGCAGGCTCGAAGCCGGGGAGTTGGAAGAACAACTCGCCCGGGCGACTCGACAGTACGCAAAGCGGCAACTGACCTGGCTGCGGAACCAGCTGGCCGGGCAGTGGATCGACGCCGAACGCGGCGACGAGTTTTCAGACCTGGCACGGTGTTTTTTTGAGACCGGCTGAAACCTGCTGTTCGCGCGGCCCGTTCGGGCGCTGTTGTCGGGGTCGCTTCCTGTTGCAAAGCTCTATGGCTTCGGTTTATCTGTCGAATTCTACACCCGCGTTAAGCGCAGCGGGTGGGGAGCAGCTTTAACTTGGCCAGGCAATCAAAACTGGATGGTCTCAGGCAGAAAATCGGCGATGTCGACCTTCGCATTGTTGAACTGTTGGCAGAGCGCGCGCGCCTGGCGAGCGACATAGGTAAGGCCAAGGGCGACGGTGCCGTTGTGCTCGATGCCGCCAGGGAGCAAGCCGTGCTGGCCGCTGCGCGGCAGGCCAACGAGGGGCCCCTGCCCGGTGACGACGTCGAAAACGTGTTCCGCGAAATCATATCGGCCTGTCGCAACTTGCAGAAACCTGCCACGGTGGCTTACCTGGGGCCGGAAGGAACTTTCTCGCACGAGGCTGCGCGTCGGCAGTTCGGCAGCGCGGCCAGCTACGACCCCGTGGTGACTCTTGGCGAGGTCTTCGCGTCGGTCGAGAACGGCCGCTCGGAGTTTGGCGTGGTGCCGGTAGAAAACACCACCGAGGGGGCAGTGACGCCTACTCTCGATGGCCTGGCCGACTCTCGCCTCAACATCCTGGCCGAACTCGTTCTGCCGGTCGAGCAGTGTCTGCTCGCGTCTGCGGCGACGGGTAACGACATAAAAAGAATCGTGTCTCACCCGCAAGGACTCGCGCAGTGTCGCCGCTACCTGGCCGAGCATTTCCCGGCCGTGCTCCGCGAACCGGTGGCCAGCACGGCCGCCGCCGCGCGCCTGGCCGCCGACGAAGAAGGCACCGCTGCCATCGCGGGCCGCCTCGCGGCCAACACCTACGCGCTCGAAGTGGTGGCAGCATCGGTGCAGGACGATCCCTCGAACGTGACGCGCTTCCTCGTGGTTGGCGATTCGCCGGGCCCCGAGGTCTCGGGAAACTGTCGCACCTCGCTGGTGGTACTGGTCAAGGACGAGGTGGGCGTGCTCGAGCGCCTGCTCAAGTCCTTCGCTAGTCACGGCGTAAACCTTTCGATGCTTGAATCAAGGCCGCTGCCTTCGCGTCCATGGGAGTACAGTTTCTTCATCGATGTGTCGGGCCACGTGGCCGACCAGCCGGTAGCCGCGGCCCTGGCTGAGATAGAGGAAATCGCCTTGAGCACGAGACTACTGGGCTCGTACCCGGTGGCCTCCTGAGAAGCCCCGGCCGGTGTAGTGAAGCCCCCCGTACCTGAAAGAATAGCCACGCTGAGTCCTTACCAGCCCGGTCGCCCGATCGAAGAAGTGGAGCGCGAGCTGGGGCTGAGCGGCACGATCAAGCTTGCATCCAACGAAAACGCTCTGGGCGCGTCGCCGGCTGCGCTCAAGGCGGCCGCCGCGGCGCTCCAACGGGTGCACCGTTATCCCGAGGGTGGGGTCGTGTTGTTGCGGCGAGCGTTGGCCGAGCGCCTGGGCGTGGCCGAAGACCAGCTCGTGTTCGGTAACGGTTCTAACGAGATCATCGAGCTCGCTGTGCGCGTATTCGCCGACGGTGGCCGCGAGGTGGTGTTCAGCGAGAACGCTTTCATGATCTACGAGCTTGTTGCCCGCGCGGAGGGCGCCCGGCCGGTAGCCGTACCGTCGCGTAACTTCGAGCACGACCTCGAGGCCCTGGCCGCCGCCGTGGGTCCATCTACGGGAGTGGTTTTTCTTGCCAATCCCAACAATCCCACTGGCACCGTTTTCGGGTGTGACGCCTGGGATAAGTTCCTGGCGGCCATGCCCGCCAATGTTGTCATTGCCGTGGACGAGGCCTACCGCGAGTTCGTGGACCTGCCTGATTTTCCCGACACGGTCGCAGACCTGGGCCGGCATCCAGGCTTGCTGGCAATGCGTACCTTCTCGAAGGCCTACGGGCTCGCCGGTTTCAGGATCGGCTACGGGGTGGGCGAGGCCTCGCTGGTCGATGCCATGGAGCGTTTGCGGCAGCCTTTCAACGTCAACCTGCCTGCCCAGGAGGCGGCGCTGGCGGCGCTGGACGACGACGAGCACCTGCGCCGCTCGCGAGAGCTGGTCGATGAGGGACGGCGCTTTTACTCCGCCTTGTTCGACAGGCTGGGGCTGTCCTTCGTGCCGAGCCACGCCAATTTTGTACTGGTAGCGGTGGGTGACGGCGACGCCGTTACCGAGGCCCTGCTCAAGGGTGGGGTGATCGTGCGTCCCATGGGAGGCTATGGCTACCCGCACATGATAAGGGTCACGGTGGGCACCGACGCTGAGAACACGCGTTTCGCCCGAGTTCTCGAGGACCTGCTCGGCGACCAGGAAGCAGAAGGGTGAAGACAATAGCAAAACGCTGTGTCGTTGTAGGCACGGGGCTGGTCGGCGGATCGCTGGCCGGTGCCCTCAAGCGCTCTGGAGTAGTAGAGCGGGTCTGCGGCGTAGGTCGTAGTCGCGACAACCTTTCGCGTGCGCTCGACAAGAAACTCGTAGACGAGGTTTCTACCGATCTCGAGGCGTCTCTCGTAGGAGCAGACCTGGTCGTTCTCGCTGCGCCGGTGGATACGGTGATGCGCTTGATGGACGACGTGGCCGCGGCCATGCCCGCCGGTTGTGTCGTGACCGATGTCGGTAGCGTGAAGGTGCCGGTGGTGGAGAGGGCCAATAGTAGCGAGCTGGCAACCCTGTTCGTGGGCGGTCACCCCATGGCCGGAAGCGAAAAGACGGGCGCAGCGGCTGCTGACTGTGATCTATTCAGGGAAAAGACCGTGGTGCTGACGCCCACCGCTTCGACCACGCCGGAAACACTGGGCCTGGTCCGCGCCATGTGGGGGGCCACGGGAGCGAGGGTCGTGGAGATGGATTCGGTGCTGCACGACCGCCTGGTGGCTTCGTCGAGTCACCTTCCCCAACTCGTTGCCTGGGCCCTGGCCGCGGGTGTCAGTGGAGTTGAACCACGGACGCTTTTCTTGAAGGTGGTGGGCAACGGTTTTTCCGACACCACCCGGCTTGCCGACAGCGACTCGTCAGTGTGGGAGGGCATCCTCGATTTCAACAGGGAATCCGTACTCGAAGCGATGGACAGGTTTTCTGCCTCGTGGGCTGAGCTGCGCACGGCGATCGACAAAAGCGACGGCGGAGGGATCGAGGCGGTGGCTGCCCGCGCCCGGTCGGTGCGTCGGAATATAGGAGTGAGCTGAAGTGTCGGCCGGGCTCGTGGTGCGCCCCGCCGCCGGCCCGCTCGCCGGGACGGTAATCCCTCCCGGCGATAAGTCCATCGCCCACCGCGCCATACTTTTCAACGCTGCGGCCGAGGGCGAATCGCTGGTCGAGGGTATTCCCGGTTCCGAGGACCTCGCCTCGACACTACGAGCCGTGAGCGCCTTGGGCGTGGAGGTCAAGCGAGAAGGGGACGGCATTGCCAGGCTGCGTGGAAGAGCCATGGCCTTCAGCGAAGCCCCTGGGCCGATCGACTGTGGCAACTCCGGCACCACCAGCCGCTTGCTGGCCGGACTGCTGGCGGGGCAGGACTTCGAAACCGTACTCACGGGCGACGCTTCGCTGAGTCGGCGGCCCATGCGAAGAGTCGTAGACCCGCTCGCCGGGTTTGGTGCGTCGTTGACGGCTGCAGACGGTTGCCTGCCCCTGGTCATACGCGGTACGCAGCTGGTGTCAGCCACGTGCCGACTTCCGGTGGCCAGCGCACAGGTCAAGACGGCAGTACTTCTTGCAGCGATGCAGGCCACCGGCGAGAGCACCGTAACCGAGCCCTCGCTTTCACGCGACCACAGCGAGATCATGCTCGCTGCGATGGGGATCGACCTCGAGCGGGATTTCGGCGGCCCGGGTGGGCAGGAGCTGGTCGCCGACCCTTTTGTTGTTCCTCCAGGCGGAGAGCACGCTGTTTCGCTCAGCGGTCCTCGAGTTCCGACTTCCCTCGATCTGCGCGTGTGCGGGGACATATCTTCGGCAGCCTTTTTTGTAGTGGCGGCTGTTCTGGTGCCGGGCTCCTTGCTGCGCTTGCAGGGCGTTTGCCTGAACCCCACGCGCACGGGTTTTCTTCGCGTGCTGCGGAGCATGGGCGCTGACATCGAAGCCGTGGTGGAGGGTGAATCCGCGGGCGAGTGCTACGGGACGTTGACGGTGCGTTCTTCAGACCTCGTGGGCGTAGACCTGGCCGAAGAAGAAGTGCCATTTACGATAGACGAGCTACCCGTGTTGGCGGTGGCGGCAGCCCACGCCGACGGTGTAACCCGCATAAGGGGTGCCGCCGAGCTCAGGATCAAGGAAGGTGATCGCGTGCGCGCGGTATGTGTAATGTTGTCGGCCCTGGGTATCAAGGTAGCCGAGCACGATGACGGCATGGATATCTACGGTGGCACTATGCGCGGTGGCGTGGAAGTCGATCCAGCCGGTGACCACAGGATCGCGATGTCGTCCGCGGTGGCGGCATTGGCCGCCGAGCAGGCCGTCACCGTAATCGATTCGCGGGTGGCGGACGTATCTTTTCCCGGTTTTTTCAAAGAGCTCGAAAGGGTCTCGTCGTCATGAGTGATTGTTTCGTGGTGGCCATCGATGGTCCGGCCGGGGCTGGCAAGTCGACGACAGCCAAGGCTGTCGCCAAAAAACTGGGGTTTGCCTGTCTCGATTCGGGCGCGCTCTACAGGGCGGTGGCTCTCCTGCTCGTGGAGGCGGGCGCTGATCCCTCAGACGAACGGGTTGTCGAGCCCCTGCTGGCAGGCGCCAGGATTTCACAATCCGCCGATGGCGAGCAGACATTTCTCAACGACAGGAATGTTACTTCGTTGCTGCGCAGCGCACGGGTGAGTGACGCGGCTTCTCGCTCTTCGGCATTGCCCGCCGTGAGATCGGCACTGATCGAGTTACAGCGGGCCGCGGCAAGGGGTGAGGGCCTGGTGGTAGAAGGGCGGGACATGGGCACCGTGGTTTTTCCGACGGCAGCACTGAAGGTGTTCCTGGACGCCAACGAGGATGAACGGGCCCGCAGGCGTGGGCTGCAGCTTGGCGTCAGCGGCACGGCAAAACTGGAAAAACTGGGCGCCGAAATGGCCGAAAGGGACCGTCGCGATCGTAGTCGAAAGGTCGCTCCGCTGCGCCCTGCCGACGATTCACTGGTGCTCGATACGACCAGCTTTTCCTTGCAGGAAGTCGTCGATGCAGTGGTCAACGAGGTCCTTTCCAGAAAAAAATCAGCCAAGTAGTTCCAGGACAAGGTCTTTTGCCTTGATACTGTTGCCCAAGGGCGCTATGAAGTTGCTTGTTTCGGCGCGACCCGTTCGGGTGCGCCATGGGAGGTTCGTCGTTTAATGCTCGAGGAGAAGGCCGGAGACCACAACGGTAAACAGCAGGGAATGGAGAGCTTCAGCGAACTGTTCGAAGCTTCAGTAGGTGCGGTTGGCATCGAAACCGGGGAGATCGTCAAGGGAACGATAGTTTCGGTCGATACCGCGACAGTGACTGTAGACGTTTGCTATAAGTCCGAAGGGGTGATTCCGGTCGGCGAGTTTACGTCGCCGCAGGGGGAAACCAGCGTAGCAGAGGGCGACAGCATAGAAGTGCTGGTAGTTTCAACGGGCTCAGCCGGGGGAGGGCTGGTTCTCTCGTTCCGGCGCGCGAAAGAAGCCGTTATCTGGAAGAACATCGAGGAAGCCTTCAACAGCGAGACCCCGATCGAGGGTACCGTGATCGGCAAGGTTAAGGGTGGCCTGTCGGTAGACCTGGGCGTTGTCGCTTTTCTTCCCGGCTCGCACGTCGAGATTCGACCGCCGCGTGGCTTGGACCGTTACGTGGGCGAAACCCAGGAATACGCCATACTCAAGTTCAATCGCGCGCGCGGCAACGTGGTCGTTTCGCGGAAGGTGCTCCTCGAGAAAGAGCGGAACGTCCAGATGGACAAAACCCTCGCCGTTCTCGACGAGGGGGTCGTGCTCGAGGGCGTTGTAAAGAACGTGACCGACTACGGCGCGTTTGTTGACGTTGGTGGCCTCGATGGCCTGCTCCACGTCACCGACATGTCATACGGCCGTATCACTTCGCCTTCGGAGCGGGTAAAGCCGGGCGACGTAATAAAGGTGGTCGTTCTCAAGTTTGACGCCGAGGCGCGTCGAGTTTCACTCGGCATGAAACAGCTGCAGGAAGATCCCTGGGAGACGATCACTGATCGCTTGTTTCCCGGCAGCCGGCTGCGAGGCAAGGTAGTGAGCATCGTCGACTACGGTGCTTTCGTGGAGGTCGAAGAAGGCATCGAGGGGCTCGTCCACGTTTCCGAAATGTCCTGGACCACGAGGGTGACGCATCCGTCGAAGGTGGTATCGGTCAACGATGAAGTTGACGTCGTAGTTCTCGGCATCGACCAATCCAGCCGCAGGGTGTCGCTGGGCATGAAGCAGGCTACTTCCAACCCCTGGGAGCAGCTGCCTATCGATCACCCGGTGGGAACCCAGTTGTCCGGTACTGTGACCAGCGTGACCGACTTTGGTTTCTTTGTGAACGTCGCAGACGGAATCGACGGGCTGGTGCACGTGTCCGATATGCACTGGACCAAGCGGGTCAGTCATCCGTCGGAGGTAGTGGACAAGGGCTCGGCAGTCGAGGTCATGGTGCTGTCTATCGATGTACCAAACGAACGCTTGTCCCTCGGTCTGAAGCAGGTGTCTGAAGATCCATGGAATAACATGGACCACCGCTACCCGGTGGGTTGCACGGTGCAGGGCAAGGTGACCAACGTCACCGACTTTGGTGCCTTCGTCGAAATAGAGGAAGGCGTGGAAGGAATGGTGCACGTATCTGAGCTCTCGACCGAACGGGTCGAAGACCCGAGAGAGTTCATTAACGTGGGCGAGGTTGTTTCTGCCCAGGTGCTTGGTCTCGATCGCAAGGAAAAGAAAATTTCGCTGAGCCTCAAGTCGGCTGTACAGGACGGTGCCGGGGCGATGCAGCAGGCTGCGTCGGGCGTCGACATGGGGTCTACAGGGTCGGCTTTCAACCTCGGTGCCATGCTGAGCGAGCAGCTCCAACGTGACTCGCCGGAAGGCGAAGCCAGCGCTGAGCATGTTGAACAGGAAGCGGCGGCCGAAGAAATCGTCGAAGAAACCGTGGCGGTCGAGGAAGCCGCCGAGGAAACCGCGGAGGAAGCGGCAGTGGTCGAAGAAGCCGCCGTCGCGTCGGAAAGCGACGAAGAAAAAGTTCTGGATAGCACTGGCGACAACGGAGGGGAGGAGCTACAAACAGCTACAGAAGAAATCGACGCGGATGATTAGAAAAATTAAAATCGAAACGTCAGCAGGCTGACGAATCTGTTAGGGGGGAGTGCACGGTAGATGACTAAACGAGACCTGATCGAAGAGATCGCAAGCAGGTACCCTGCCTATTCCAGGCGGGACGCTGAGATAATCGTAAATACAATTTTTGAGAGCATGACCGAAGCCTTGTGTAACGGGGATCGCATAGAGATCCGGGGCTTTGGTAGTTTCGTGGTTCGTCACCGCGATGCCCGCGAAGGCCGGAATCCCAAGACAGGCGACATCGTCGCGGTGTCGGCCAAGAAAGTGCCGTTTTTCAAGGTGGGCAAAGAACTCAAGCTGCGCATAGGCAACGGCTTCGTTGACGGCATTGTGGGTGGTGAAGAGCAGGCTGCCGAGTCGCTGGGCACCGAGCTCGACCCCGGGTTCGGCTTTCCCGCCGCCTGACAGGTAGCGCATGAGAGTGCTCTGGGCTCCTTGGCGCCTGGCGTACGTCGAGAAGGACGAGCGCGGCGACGGTTGCATATTCTGTGACAAGCCGCGGCTTGAGGACGACGGGGAGCGCAGGGAAAGTCTCGTACTGTACAGCGACGAGTACGCGAGTGTCATAATGAACCGCTACCCCTACGCGAACGCCCACCTTATGGTGGCGCCGCGCGAGCACACGGCCGACTTCGTGAGACTTCCGGTCGATGCCGCGGCGTCCCTCGGCGCTGTGTTACAGAAGGCCGTCGCCGTTCTAGGCAAGGCTTACTCTCCCCAGGGCTTCAACGTGGGACTCAATCTCGGCCGCTCGGCGGGCGCGGGCATAGATGACCACATGCACTGGCACGTGGTGCCGCGCTGGGAAGGCGACACCAATTTCATGCCCATGCTCGCAGATTGTCGGGTCCTGCCCGAGCATATAGACGAGGCCTACGAACGCTTGCTGCCGTTGTTCGCTGCCGGTGCTTGATTGAAGGAACAGGGTCCAGTGAAAATACTCAGGACAGTTTTTTACAGCGTGCTTTTCCTCGCTGCAGTGATGATAGCAACCTCGAACTCGGAAGTGGTGCAGGTAGTCTACTTACCTGCCCTTCCGTTTCTGCCTCGCCCGGATGGGGCCGCGGTGGGCATGCCGCTTTTTGCCGTCATCCTGGGTTCGATTCTCATCGGCGTGTTGGTCGGGGGACTGGGCGCGCTGCTCGAAAACACGCGCGCACGGGTCAGGGTGCGTTCGCTTGAGAGGGAGTTGGATCGGGTATCGTCTCGCACTGGAGGCCAGGGCTCCCGTGCTCGTAGCAGTGCTGACCTTGACCCCGACGACGACGAAGATGCTTACTGACAGCTCGGCTTTTTGATTGCCGCGGCATCTTTGCAGCACCCCTGCCCAATAAATATACTCCCGGGGTGGCCGCTCCGACTACACTGGGACAACTCGTAGAGTCGGGTTGGACCGCGCGCAGTGTTCGCGACGAAATGCGCGACAACCTCATCGCCGCGCTCAAGGAAGACCAGCGGGTGTTCTCGTCGGTCAGGGGCTACGACGATACGGTAATACCCGAGCTCGAGAACGCCGTGCTGGCTGGTCACCACGTGGTGTTGCTCGGTGAACGCGGCCAGGCCAAGACGAGATTGATACGCGCACTCGTCGGCTTGCTGGATGAGCAGGTGCCGGCGGTAGACGGCTGCCCCGTAAACGACGATCCGCTCAACCCCCACTGCGCCGCATGTCGGCGCAGGAAAGCCGAGCTGGGCGATGAACTCCCTTTGGTGTGGCTGCAACGGGAGGATCGCTACGGTGAGAAACTCGCCACCCCAGACGTGAGCATGGCTGATCTCGTGGGCGAGATCGATCCGATAAGGGTAGCCGAGGGTCGTCATCTCAGCGATGAAGAGGTCCTGCACTTCGGACTCATCCCTCGTAGCAACCGTGGGATCTTTGCGATTAATGAGCTCCCCGACCTGGCCGAGAAAGTACAGGTTGGTCTTTTTAATGTGATGGAGGAGCGCGACCTGCAGTTCAAGGGCTACAAGCTGCGCCTCCCCATGGACGTTGTGATCGTCGCGACGGCCAATCCCGAGGACTACACGAGCCGCGGTCGCATCGTGACCCCACTCAAGGACAGGTTCAACGCACGCGTGCGCACGCACTACCCGCGCACGGTCGAAATCGAAACCGAGATACTCGAACTCGAAGTGTCATTGGCTCCCCGCGGCGGTCGGGAGATCCGGGTGGCGCCTTTCGTGCGCGATATTGTAGCGACACTGAGCAGGGAAGCCCGGGCTGCCGAGGAGCTCAACCAGTCATCTGGCGTGAGTGTGAGGGTGACCATCGATAATTATGAAACGCTGATCGCCAATGCAGAGAAACGGGCAATTCGCCAGGACGATAACGAAATCGTGCCGAGGTTGAGCGACTTTCATTCGGTCTTCGCGTCGATGGCAGGAAAACTCGAGTTTGAATATGGCGTTGAAGGCGACATCGAGTCGAGGGTGATCGAGCGATTGCTCAACCGGGCCACCAAGGCGGTCTTTGACCAGCATTTCGAAATTGCCGAGCTTCAAGATGTGGTGGAATACGTGAGGGAAGGCTGGGGCATCTCGGTGTCGGATTCGATGGCCAGCGAGGATTACCTCGATGGGGTGGCAACCGTGTCGGGTCTGAGGAAGGCGATCGAATCGCTCGGAACCTTTGAAACCCCGGGATTGATGGCCGCGGCAGCGGAGTTCGTGCTCGAAGGCCTGCACCTCCACGAGCTGCTGGGTCGCAAGCGAGAGGGGGGGCGCCTGTCTTTCAGCGCCTGATCGGCGGTGGCTCGATTGCTCTACACCCGCTGGCAGGCCGGTGGGTCGGTACGCCTGGATGCCGATGGTGTTTTCCAGGAGATCTCCCGTTTCTTTAACGAATCGGCTGACTTCAACGAAGCGCTCAGTCGTATGCTGTCGGCTGGTTTTGTCGACAAGGGGCTCGAGGTCACCGGCGTGGACGCGTTGCTCGAACGCATAGACGACGCCCTGCGCGAACTTCAATCGGAGGTTAATTTTGACCACGCGCTCGACGGTCAACGCGAGCTCATGCGCCGGGTGTTGGAATCGGAACTAGCCGCTGCCGACGCACTCAACGATAGTCGTGACGCCAATCGGAGGCAGTCTTTGCTCGGTTCTGTGCCGGCGGACATAGACGGGGCCATCGAACGCCTTGGTGGCTACGGTTTTCTCGACGCCGATGCTTCGGCAATTTTTGACCAACTCACTGAACAGCTGGCCGATGTTTCACGGCTGGCGTTGTTTATCCGCGGCCGTGGCAGGATGTTCAAGGGCCCGGATTCTCTGGACTACGAACGCGCGCTCGAGTTCCTCGATCGAATCGAGGGCCTCCTGGATCTCAAGAACCTGCTTTTCGGTCGCGACTTCAATGCCGTCGACAAGCAGAAAGTTGAGAAACTGCTCGGCGAGGAGTCGGCCGAAGACGTGGAGCGGCTTGCCCAGGTGATGCAGGTGCTGCACGAGGGCGGGTATATAGCTGGCGACGAGGGCCAGGCCCGGCTCACCAGCAGGGGAGCTCGCAAGTTGGGACAGGTGGCTCTTCGCGAGATCTACCGAGAGCTCGTCGGCGACATCCACGGTAGTCACGGTACTACACGACCGGGGCACGGAGAGGCCTTGCCCGGGGTCTCGAGGCCCTGGCAACCTGACGAAGCAGCCGATCTCGACGTGTTGGCTTCGCTTCGCAACACGGTGATGCGATCGCCCGGGCTGCCCCTGCGTCTCCACCCTGTTGATCTCGAGGTAGTGGAGAGAGAGCGCGACACGAGGGCTGCTACCGTGCTGCTGCTCGATATGAGTTGGTCGATGAGCTGGCAGGGGCGTTTCGCCGCAGCGCGCCGGGTGGCCATGGCCATGGAGACGCTGATCAGGACGAAACATCCCCAGGACTTCTTTGCCGTGGTGGGCTTTTATACCCGCGCGGTGGAACTGCATCCTGGGCGGTTGCCTGAAACCAGCTGGAACATGGGCGAGCCGTTTACCAACCTGCAGGACGGGCTGCGCCTCGGACGCGAGATCCTGATGGGGCGTACGGCCGGAAGCCGACAGATGATTATCATTACCGACGGTCAGCCGACCGCGTATTTTCGCTCGGGGCGCCTCTTCTGCGAGTGGCCACTGGGCGACGGGGGGCTCTCGTCGCGGGCCAGCCAGGAGACACTGAAGGAGGTCGGGCGGGTTACGGCCAGCGGTATACGCCTTAATACCTTTATGCTCGACGACAGCCCGGCACTACGCGCTTTTGTTGAGAAAATGACGGCCGCCAACCGGGGCAGGGCGTTTTACATGGCCCCCGACCAGCTGGGTAAATTCCTGTTGGTTGACTACGTGCGCCGCCGTCGCAAGATTCTCTGAGTGTCGTCCGCCGCTCTTCCTACCGACGTGAAATTGACTCCCGTCATGCGCCAGTACCTGGAGATCAAGGCGGGGCACGAAGATGCGATCCTGTTCTTTCGGTTGGGGGATTTTTACGAGATGTTTTTCGATGACGCCGAGCGCGCCGCGTCTATACTCGATATCACCCTGACCACGCGCAACCGTAACGACCCCAACCCTATCCCCTTGTGCGGTATACCCTATCACTCGGCGCGGCCTTACATCGCTCGGCTGCTGGAGGCGGGAGTAAAGGTTGCTGTTTGTGAACAGGTCGAACTGCCGGGCGCGAGCCCCGGCCCGGTAAAACGAGAAGTACGCAGGGTCATCAGCCCGGGTACAAACCTGGACGAGGACAGCCTCGGCACCGACAGCTCCAATTTTCTGGCGGCGGTGTACGGCAAAACATCGGCGTGGGGGCTGGCCTGGATGGACTTCTCGACCGGTGAACTCGAGGCGACCAGGGGGTCAGGGCTCGAGCCCCTCAGGGATGCCCTGTTTGCCGTCGGACCCAGCGAGGTATTGGTAGAAGACAACTGTGTCATGGACACTTCCGGCCTTGGTGTAGAGGGCTGCATGATAACCGAAGTCGTGGCAGTCCCCGCTGTTGCAAGCGGCGCTGGAGAGCTTCCGGGCGACTCGGCGGCGGCTACGGCGATGCTGTTGGCTTACGCCGACCGCAGCCAGGCGGGCCACACCGGGCACCTTCGGCCCGCGCGGTATAGTGACCCTACGGCCGGCGTGGCTCTCGATGTGGCGACCCGCCGCAACCTCGAACTCACTCGGTCACGCGAAGGCGGGGGACGCGCCGGTACCCTGCTGGAGGTGATCGACGGTTCTGTCACCGCCATGGGCAGGAGGTTGACCGCGAGGTGGTTGGAACAACCGCTGGGGAACCTGGCGGATATCGGGCGCCGTCTTGACGGCGTGGAGTTGTTTGTCCAGGATTACGCGTTGCGCGACCTTTTGCGCGAAACCCTCAAGGGCCTGGGAGACCTCGAGCGCCTGTGTGGTCGGCTTGGCTCGCGCACCGCTGGCCCCCGTGACCTGCTCCGAGTGGCGGCCTCACTCGAGGTAGTGGCCAAGATCGCCAGCCTGCTTGGCGACCGACAGCTGCCCGACGCTCTCGCGGATACTCTGCCTGGGATGAACTCGCATTCCGGGGTGGTGGCGTTGTTGCGGCGTGCGCTGTCCGACGAAGTTGCCGCCGCTGCCAATGCGGGCGGGTTCATACGTGACGGTTACAATGACGAGGTTGACCGTCTGCGCGCTGTGAGCCGGGACGGCAAGGGCTGGATCGCTGCGTTTGAGAAAAGTGAGCGTGAAAGCACGGGTATCAATGGCTTGAAAGTGGGCTACAACCGGGTGTTCGGGTACTACCTGGAGGTGAGCCGCGCCAACCAGGACAGGGTGCCCGGCAACTACGAACGCAAGCAGACCCTCGCCAACGCTGAGCGCTACGTCACCCCGGAGTTGAAAGAGCGGGAGGCCGAGGTCCTCGGGGCAGAGGAGCGAGCGCAGCGGCTCGAAGCTCACCTCTTCGAAGAGCTCATAAACGAACTCGACGCCGCGCTGGCTGGCCTGTCGGCCTGCGCCCGTAGCGTAGCCGTTATCGACGCGCTCGCTGGATTCGCGGAAATCGCTCATCGCAAATCTTACTGCAGGCCGGAGCTGCACCAGGGCAGAGAGCTGAGCATCCAGGATGGTCGTCACCCCGTGGTCGAGAATTCCTGCGCGGCGCCGTTTGTCGCCAACGATTGCAGGCTCGGCGACGAGACGGCTCTAATGGTTATCACCGGTCCCAACATGGCGGGTAAGTCGACATACCTGCGACAGGTGGCCCTGCTGACTCTCATGGCTCACTGTGGGTGCTATGTACCGGCCACTTCGGCACGGGTGCCCCTGGTCGACCGGATTTTTACGCGGATCGGGGCCAGCGACGATCTCGGCGGAGGTAGGTCAACCTTCATGGTCGAGATGACCGAGACCGCCGCGATACTCGACAACATGACTGACCGCAGCTTGGTAGTGTTGGACGAGATCGGCCGCGGTACTTCTACCTTTGATGGTATTTCCATTGCCTGGGCGGTGGCCGAAGAGATGGTCAGGAAAGGCGTCAAGACACTGTTCGCTACTCACTACCACGAGCTGGCTGCCCTCGCGGGCGAACACGACGCGGTCGCCAACTACTCGGTCGCCGTGCGCAGGCACAAGGGCGAGGTGGTGTTCCTTTACCGCATCGTCGCGGGGGCGGCGAGTGGTAGTTACGGCATCGAGGTTGGCAGGCTGGCCGGGCTGCCGGTAGAAGTCACTGACCGGGCCCGCGAAATTCTCGACGGTTTTGAAACCGGCGAGGGGCCGTTGGCTGCCTTGCAGCAGGCGCAGCTGGGCTTGTTTACCCAGCCCCCCGTGGCAGCCGTAACGGACGAGAATGATGAGTTACTACGCGAACTTTCCGATCTCGACACCGACACAATAAGTCCGTTGGAGGCACTGAAAATACTCGCGGGACTTGTCCGGGGGTACCGAAACAGGGAATAATGGACGGCTTGGGTGCTGGTGGCTGTGTTGACGAGGGGTAAGGGCAGTGTACTCGCGTTGGTCCTGGCGGGCTGGCTGGTGGTGGCGTGGGCTGCGCCGGCGGCAGCGGCGGGCGTAGAGCGGGTGCGTTCGGCCTCGACCGCAGACTCTACCCGGGTGGTCATAGACCTCAGTTCCTCGGTCGATTTCACTTACGCCACGCTGCGACCGGACAGCAAGGGACGCTGGCCGTTCAGGGTGTACGTTGACCTGGAGGGGGTCTCCAACGGCAACGCCATTGACACTTCACGGGTAGCGGCCGATGTGCGGGTGAGCCGGATACGGGCCGCCCAGTTCAGCAATGACACCGCACGCGTTGTCATTGATTTGAAGATGCCGGTCAAGGTCACAGTGGGCTCCTTGCGCTCGGCAGCCGGTTCGCCCGCGCGGGTGTACATCGACTTGCAGGCAGAACCCGGAGCGGGGTCTCCAGCTCCAGCCGTCCAAGCTTCTGTCGCGGCCGCGACCCCGGCACCGCTGGTCAGCAATCCGCCTAAGCTGGTCGCGAATAAGCGCAAGGTTCATATTGTGCTGGACCCCGGCCATGGCGGTCGCGATCCGGGTGCTCTTGGAAACTTCGGCATGCGGGAGAAAGAAGTTACTCTCGATATTTCGCGCCGGGTAAGGGACCTGCTCGTTCGTAACGGCGTTGCCGAGGTGACACTGACCAGGAACGACGACCGTTTTGTGTCCCTGGAGGGGCGAAAGGATTTTGCCAACGGCCGCAAGGCCGACCTCTTTGTCTCTATACACGCGAATTCCAGCACCACCACGGGCCTGCACGGGGTGGAGACTTACACGCTCGACAACTCGAACAACCGGGCGATCCTGAGGCTCGCCAAGGCGGAGAACGGCGTGGGGCAGCTGATAAAAGACGACGTTTCGGGGGCGGATACGGACCTCAAGTACATACTGTCCGATCTCGTTCAGACCGGAAAGGAAGCCGAGTCGGTGGTTCTCGCGGGTGCCTTGCAGTCGAGCGTGTTGCGCAATCTCGGTCGCCACTACGGCACCATTCACTCCCTGGGCGTGAAGAAGGGGCCGTTTCTTGTTCTCGACGGTGTCTTCATGCCCTGCGCACTGATCGAGGTGGGGTTCCTTTCTCACAAGACCGAGGGGCCGCGCCTGGGTGCCGCGGTGTACCGGCAGATGCTGGCGGAGGGCATCTACGATGGCCTCCGCGAGTACCTGTCTGATGAAAGGGTTGCCAGTCTGCGCTAGCATTCGATCATAAATCGTGCCGGATAATTCAAACGAGACATCCGCTTCTCCGGGACGCACTACGCTCCTGCCTTCGCCATTGGCTGTGAAGGAAAAGCTATCGGATATAGCCAGGAACTATGTCCACGCGGTGCGAGAGGAGCTTGAAGTTGACCACTGGGGCGGCGCGTCCGGTGTAGACACCGCGACTCGCTACGCCACGGCCATCGATAACCTCGCGCGCTTTCTTTTCGAGGCCGCCACTGCGCGTTACGCTCGTCGTTATGGCCGTGGTACCCGCAGCTGTGCGGTTATTGCCCAGGGTGGTTATGGGCGCAGCGAGATGTGTCCTGGCTCGGACGTTGACCTGTTGGTCCTGTACGGCAGCCGTGTAGTCGCCTACGTTGAAACCGTCACCGAGACGCTGCTGTATTCCATGTGGGACGCCGGGTTGCAGGTCGGGCACGCGGTGCGAAACTGCGGTGAATGTGTGCGCCTGGCTGGGGGTGACCTGACGATACGCACCGCCTTGCTGGACGGTCGCTTTGTGAGTGGCAGCACCGAGCTGGGCGCCCAGTTTACCGAGGCGGTGCAGGACGTTCTCACCCAGCGCGACGTCGGTTCCTTCATCGAGGCCAAGCGAAGGGAGAACGAAGCCCGCCACGTGCGCACGGGCGGGTCGGTGTTCATGCTCGAGCCCGACATCAAGGAGGGCCGTGGGGGCTGCCGCGATCTTCACACCCTGCTGTGGATCACCCGTACGCTGAGGGGCGTGTTGTCATTTGAGGACATGGAAGAGCGAGGGATACTTTCGGCAGATGAACTTGAAGGCCTCCTTGCGGGCCGCGAATTTCTGCTCCGGGTGCGCCACAGCCTGCACTTCCTGTCGGGACACAAGCAGGACAAGATGGGCTTTGAATTGCAGGAGCAGGTGGCCGAACGCTTTGGCTACAAGGGGGATGACAACAACAGCCCCGCCGACCTCTTCATGCGAGACTACTACGGGCACGCGGCGCTGATAGCGCGCACCACCGACGACATCATTGACCGCACGACGGCCGTGGACGAAAAACCGGGACTGGTCGAGCGCCTTGTTCGCAGGCGAGTCGAACGCGGGGTGACGGTGTCGGGTGACCGCCTGGTCCTGGAGGAGTCAATACTCGACGCTGACCCCCTCAACCTGGTGCGGGTGTTTCATATTGCTCAGCGTAAGGGGGTTACGCTGTCTTCCTCCGGCAGGATGGCTGTAAGGCGCAGGCTCGAGCGGCTGGCAGGCGACGCCGGTCCGCCGGCCGGTTCTTATGACGCGTTTCTCGACGTGTTGCACTGGGAAGAACGGGTCTACGACACCCTGGCCGAGATGAATTCGGTGGGAGTGCTGGGAAAACTACTGCCTGAATTCGGCCGGCTCTTCTGCATGGTGCAACGGGACTACTACCACGTCTACACGGTAGACGAGCATTCCTTGATGGGTGTCCGGGAACTCGAACTGCTGCGCGACGGGGAGTACGAAGAACTCAGCCCCTTGTTGACCGGTGCGATGAGGTCTTGCGATGACCCGTCCATTCTCTACCTCGCCATGATGTTCCACGACGCCGGCAAGGGCTACGGTTCCGACCACGACGAACGCGGCGCGAGGATGGTGGTGGGCATCGCCGAGCGCTTGGGTCTCAACCAGGACCAATCAGACACGCTGCAGTTTCTCGTGAGAAATCACTTGTTGATGTCAGACCTCGCCCAGCACCGTGACGTGGGAGACCCTGACCTTGTGGGCGAATTCGTGGCCCAGGTGGGTTCGAGAAAACTCCTGCGCGACCTCTACCTGGTGACATTTGCCGACATGAAGGCCGTGGGACCCAAGGTCTGGACGAGCTGGAAAGACAACCTGCTCGCCGAACTGTACATGCGGGCTGTGGACGTGATGGACAAGGGGCTGGCGTCTGAGAACGACGCCGAAGCGCGCGTTGGGCGCAGCTGCCAACGGGTGGCTGCACGGGCGGTGCCCGGTCCCGAGCGCGAGAGTGTCGAACATTTTCTCTCGACCATGCCCCAGTCCTACCTGCTCTCTACCCCCGAGGAGACGATTTACGATCACTGGCTGATGTACGAGCAGAAGGGCGGGGCGGCTTTTCGGTCCGGGGTGGTGCACTTTCCGGAACGCGAGCTCACCGAATTCACGGTCTGTACCCCCGACCGCCCTGGCTTGTTTGCGAGTATTGCCGGTGTGCTTTCAGCCGCGGGTCTGAGCGTGGTTGGCGCCCGCATAGCGACGTCAGCGGAAGGAGTCGCGCTCGACGCCTTTCAACTCGACCACGAAGAACCCGAGCCCGACCCTGCCTGCGAAGTCGAAGAAAAATTGTTGCCGACGGCCATGGACCCGGCCACCTGGAAAAAAGTTCGCGCAGACCTTGATTCGGTGCTTAAGCAACAGGCCGATGTGGGCAAGCTCGTTGCCGCCGGGTTGAAGCGGCCCGTTCGGCCCGGGTCGGCGGGGGGGCGAGCCATCGAGCGGGTTGAACTGGACAACTACGTTTCAAGAGACCACACGGTCATCGACGTGTATGCCGCTGACCGGTTCGGCCTGCTCTATCGCCTGGCGGCGACCTTCCAGCAACTGGGCCTGACCGTCCACCTGGCACGCGTGTCCAACTACGCCTTGCAGGCCCGTGATGTGTTCTACGTGACCGATATCGATGGCCGAAAGATTCTCGACAAGGGCCGCCTTGAATCTCTTCGCTCGGCGGTATTGGTGGCCGCCCAGGGAGGGGCTGTTGGCCAGCAGCAGGGGTCGGGCGGAGAGAGGAGAGCATCGTGAGAACCCGGCCTCCGTCCCCTGCGCAAGCCCGTGAGCCTGTCCGCCGATCGAACCCGATCGCGCTGGATACGGCGGTTGATATGTACGTGGATCACCTGGCAGCTGAGAAGGGGCTGGCGACAAACACGGTGGAAGCCTACTCGCGCGACCTACGGGCTTTCCTGTCAGGCCTGCGCGAAGGAGCCACGGGTGACGCGGCCGGCGTCACCCGCGAAGACGCGGTGGCTCACCTCGAGCGTATGTCGAGAAGGGGCAGCGCAGCATCGTCCCGCAACCGGGCCCTGTCGGCCTTGCGGGGCTTGTTTGCTTACCTGTCGGCCGAGGGCTGGCTCGAGCGCAACCCTATCCGTGATCTTTCGCCGGCAAAGAAAACGTCTACCTTGCCCCGGCCCTTGACCGTGGCTGACGTTAACCGGTTGCTGGCGGAGACCGCGGGCGAGGATCTCTTGTCGCTGCGTGACCGGGTCATGCTCGAGCTCGCCTATGGCTGTGGTCTGCGGGTTTCGGAACTGGCCGGGCTGCAGAAGGCGGGCGTCGACCTTTCGCGGGGCGTAGTGACCGTGACCGGCAAGGGAGCCAAGCAGCGGTCGGTTCCCATGGGATCGGAGGCAGTAGGGGCACTGCAACGCTATCTCACTGTGGCCGGCGACTCGCGCTACGTTTTTCCCGGACGCAAGAGTGGTTCGGTCAGCCGCCAGGCCTTGTGGAAACGTTTCAAGGCCGTGGCCTTGCGCGCCGGCGTGGCGGCGGTGCGGCCCCACCTGTTGCGCCACAGTTTCGCGACCCACCTGCTCGAGGGCGGGGCCGACCTGAGGTCTGTGCAGATGATGTTGGGCCACGCGGATCTCTCTACCACGCAGGTATACACCCACGTGGCCGGCCGTCGATTAAGAGAGGTTCATGAAAAACATCACCCAAGGTCGGGTAAACGCCACGAGCGTGGCTTGTAACCGCCCCTCGTTGGGCCATTATGGCGTCCTCTTCAGCGGATGAACTTTGATGTTGCAGACGCCGCCCTGTGGGTGCTTCCGGTACTTTTTTCAGTGGTGTGCCACGAGTATGCCCATGGCCGGGTAGCGCTTAAGTACGGGGACGATACAGCCTCCCGCATGGGGAGGCTGACGCTGAACCCCCTGGCCCACATAGACCCGGTGGGTACGGTGCTCATGCCGGCTATGCTGTTTGCGATCGGGTCACCGTTTTTGTTCGGTTATGCCAAGCCGGTGCCGATTTCCTGGCAGCGCCTGCGCAACCCTGCCCGCGACATGGTCTACGTTGCCGCCGCCGGCCCGGCCATGAACTTCGCCCTCGCCGCCCTCAGCGCTGTGCTCCTGGCTGTCCTAGTCGGGCGCGCCGACGACGGGTTCGCACTCAATGACCAATCTTTTGCCATGGCCAGGCCGCTGGCGATCATGGCCCAGCGCAGCATTCTGATAAACGTAGTGTTGGGAGTGTTCAACCTTCTCCCGATCCCACCGTTGGATGGTGGCAGGGTGGCCGTCGGCCTGCTGCCGGCTGGTCCGGCTGCGGCCCTGGCAAGGCTGGAGCCCTTCGGCTTCCTGGTCGTGTTCGGCCTGCTCGCTACTGGTACTCTGAGTATAGTTCTTGGACCGATGGTGTTTGGTATCATCGAGTTGCTGAGTTTCCTGGTAGGGCTGGGGTAGGGGCGGTGGCTGCGAAGACAAAGACGAAAGGTGTCGTGGTATCGGGTATGCGGCCCACGGGCAGCCTGCACCTGGGTCATCTAAACGGGGCGATCCACAACTGGCTGGAACTGCAGCAGGGCTTCGAGAGTTTTTTCTTCGTTGCTGACTGGCACGCGCTCACGACCGAGTACAAGGATCCTTCGGGTATCAAGGCCAGTACGGGGGCCATGGTTCTCGACTGGCTCGCGGCCGGGCTGGACCCCGACAAGGCCACGATCTTCAACCAGTCGAGTGTCAAGCAACACGCTGAGCTGCACCTGCTGTTTGCCATGATAATTCCGGTGCCCTGGCTGGAGAGGGTGCCCACTTACAAGGAACAGCAGCAGCAGCTCGAAAACCGGGACCTGTCGACTTACGGTTTTCTTGGCTACCCCTTGCTGCAGGCGGCCGATATCCTGGTCTACGGTGGCGATCGTGTTCCGGTGGGCGAAGACCAACTGTCGCACGTTGAGCTCACGCGCGAGGTGGCACGTCGCTTCAATCGCTACTATGGCGAGGTTTTTCCCGAGCCGAAGGGGCTGGTAGTAAAGGCAGCCCGCGTACCCGGCACCGACGGCCGCAAAATGAGCAAGAGCTACGGCAATTCGGTGGGCCTGGGCGATAGTGAAGAAGACGTTACGGCCCGGCTGTCGCGCATGAAAACCGATACGCGCAGGCAGCGCAGGACCGACCCCGGCGTGCCCGAGGAATGCCCGGTCTACGAGCTGCACGAAATCTATTCGAGCGACGAAGAGCGCAAGGAGGTCTCGGAGGGCTGCCGCAGCGCTTCGATCGGGTGCCTGGACTGCAAGAAGATAATGATCGGCCACGTGCTCGAACAGCTGCGCCCGATACGCGAGCGCCGTGAAAAACTCTCGGTCAGCAGTGGGCTGGTCGACGAGGTGCTCGCCGCCGGCAATGAACGCGCCAGGCAGAAAGCGGAACTCACCATGACCAGGGTGCGGGCGGTTATGGGCCTGGCATGAACGTGGCGTCCTACAGGGTGAACATGGACGCCTTCGAGGGCCCCCTGGACCTCTTGCTCCACCTCGTGAAGACCAACGAGGTAGATATTTATCATCTTCCGCTCAGTGATATCACCGACCAGTACCTGGCCTATCTCGAGATGTTCGAAGAGCTGGACCTCGATGTGGCGGGCGAGTATCTCCTGATGGCCGCCACCTTGATGCACATCAAGTCGCGGTTATTGCTGCCCCGTGACGACGAGGAAGAGGAAGAAGACGACGACCCGGTGCAGGATCTCGTGGGGCAGCTGGCCGAGTACCAGCGCTACCGCGAGGCCGCCGATACCCTCCGTGACAGGGCGTTGATCGATCGGGATGTTTTTCGCCGTGCGGCTTCACCACCGCCCCGCAACGAGGCCGAGGACCCGGGTTTTGCCCAGGTCGAACTTCCTGACTTGCTCGAGGCCCTCAGGCGCGTGCTCGCGCGCGCGGCTGCGCGCATACCCCACGTTGTGGATTCCGAGGAGTACCACGTCGCGGACGCGGTGCGGGAGATGCTCGGTCGGCTGGACGTCGTAGAGAGTCTCACTTTTGACGAGCTGTTCGGCGACAGTCCCACCCGCGGACTGGTTATTGCAACGTTTATAGGTCTCCTGGAGTTGATGAAGATGGGCATCATTCATGCGATGCAGGACGAAGGGTCGCCGGAGATCCGCGTGAAGTCGATGGGGCATGACCACGACGACCGCTTGTACGCGTTGCTGGATACCTATGGCCCCCTGGCCCACGGAAAAGAAGACGAGGACGAGGAAGTCGAAAAGGAGCAACAGCTTGATGGCTGAAGAAAGCACGATTGAAGAACTGAACGCTGGAGAAAGCAGCCCGGATGACGTGTCTGCAGAAGGAGTGCCGAACGAAGATGACGCCGCGTTAAAGGGCGATGACGCCGGGGCCGGGGACCACTCGCAGCCGAGTCAAGGAAGTTGGCCGGTAGATCGCCTCAAGCCACTGGTAGAGGCCCTGGTATTTGCCTCTGGTGAAGCCATCAACGCTGGTCGCTTGGCCAAGGCCGTGCGCGGTGCAAGCAGGCAGGAGGTCACCGCGGCCCTGCAGGAGTTACAGGCCGAATGCGAGGCGAGGGGGGTGCGGCTGGTCGAGGTGGCTGGAGGTTGGCAGTACCGTACCGCAGCTGAGCACGCCGAACCTGTGCGGCGCTTGTTCAAGGAGCGTCCTTATCGCTTGAGTCGAGCTGCGGTCGAGACACTCACCGTGGTGGCCTACAAGCAACCGACTACCAGGCAGGGCATAGAAGGGGTGCGCGGGGTAGACAGCGGGGGCGTGCTCGAGAACCTCGTCGAGAAACGGCTGATCCGCATCGCGGGTCGCCTCGATGTTCCGGGACGACCCCTGGTCTACGAAACTACGAAAGACTTCCTCGAGTTGTTTGGATTGAAGGACCTGGCAGCCATGCCGCGCCTTGCCGAACTCGGTGACGAAATGCTGATGCTGGCCGATAAGGCAGAGTTTGAACAAGGGGCGGCCGACGAGGCGGGGGTGCTGCCGCTGGAGCCCGGCGACGTGATGGCCGACGACACGATAGCTGCCGACGCGATAGCCGACGACGCGCCTCCAGCCGGCACGATTTCGACCGAACAGGCGACCGAGGGTGATGACGAAATCAAAGAAGCCGCTGAAAAAGACTGACCCTGCTGAGAAGGGAGGCTCTGAGGTCCGGCAGCGACTGCACGTCTACATAGCACGGGCGGGTATCGCCTCGCGCCGTGAGGCCGAGAGACTGATGCAGTTGGGCGATGTCACTGTCAACGGCAAGGTCGTCACCGAACCCGGCAGTACCGTTGTGCCGGGAAAGGATCACGTCAAGGTCAACGGTCGGCTGATAGCGGGGCCTCACCGGCTGGAGTACTACGCTTATCACAAGCCCACCGGCTGCGTGTCGACGATGAAAGACACGCGCGGGCGCTTCTGCATCGGTGACGTGGTGCAGACCTTGGGCAGCCCGGTGGTTCCAGTGGGGCGGCTCGACCTTAACAGCAGCGGCTTGCTCCTTCTGACCAATGACGGCGAACTCGCGGTCCGTCTCATGCACCCCTCCTACGAGATCGAAAAAGTCTACCGTGTGAAGGTGAACCCGCCGCCGAGGCAGAGGCAGCTCGACAGGTTGCTCAACGGCGTGTCTCTGGGTGACGGCAGGGCGAGGGCCGAGCGAATAAGGCGAGTGGGACGTGGCGAGACCAAGGTCTGGCTCGAAGTAACCGTGGCCGAGGGTCGCAAGCACGTGGTCCGCAGGATGATGGAAGAGGTGGGCTTGAGGGTGGACAAACTCAGGCGCATCGTACTGGGGCCGCTCAAGCTCGGACGGCAGGTAGTCGACTCGGTACGCCGACTTGAGCACAAAGAAATCAAGGCCCTGCGAGCCGCCGCCGACCTCGACTGATTGACTTCTCCTCTACCCGGCCCTAGTCAAGGTTCGCGGGGTGGAGCAGTCTGGTAGCTCGGCGGGCTCATAACCCGCAGGTCGAGGGTTCAAATCCCTCCCCCGCACCCACCCACTCACCCTCAAGAAACCTTCCTTGCTGTGTCTACCGGCGACGGCGGTAGACCTCGGTACTCGCTGAGCGAGGCTCTGGCCAGGCGAATCCGGCGGGGGGCCTGTTGGGTAGCTGGGTCTCGTCACCCCCGGGCCGACAGGAGCCGAGGTAGTAGATCGCTGATCGAGCCGCGAAGTACGGCGTGTGCGATCTCGTCCATGCCCGTAGCTTCGCCGTTGATTATTACCACGATGGCGCCTGCCTCCCTGGCAGTGGGGACCATCGCGGCTACGGGATAGACCGTCAGCGTGCTGCCGATCGCGAGCAGTAGATCACAGTCCAGGGCCGCACGCTGTGCTCGTGCCAGGTCTTCCTCGACCAGGGCCTGGCCGAAGCTGATCGTGGCCGATTTGAGTATGCCTTCGCACAATGGACAGGCAGGGTCGAGTTCACCCGCTCGCACCCGGTCGAGGGTGGTCTCTATGCCGGTCCTGTCGCCGCAGGCCATGCAGATCGCCTCGCGCATGGTGCCGTGGATTTCGATGACCTTGTCTGCCGAGTTGCCCGCCTGCTGGTGAAAACCATCTACGTTCTGAGTAACCACGGCGAGCAGTTTGCCACTCAGCTCGAGCTCGACCAACGCGTCGTGCCCGGGGTTGGGTTTTCGCTCTGCTCCCATCTGTTCAAGTTTCCACTGCCAGGCTTTTTTCCTGACCTGGGGGTCGGACATGTAGTTGTCGATGGTGGCCATCTTTTCGGCCTCGGGATCTCGGGTCCACAAGCCTTGCGGACCTCGAAAATCAGGAATACCGGAGTCAGTTGAAATGCCCGCGCCGGTAAGAACCGTGACGCGTGTGGCGTCGGCTAGCCAGTTTTTTACCGCGCTGAAGCGCTGTTGAGCGTCCACGGGCAAAGTAACATCACAGTCGTCTTGCGAAATCCCGCACAGGGGGTCGGTATTGCCTTGACCCATATGGCTCCAATTAGGTAGCCTGCTTGTAACGGCGCCTAACAGCGCGAGAAAGGTGGAAAATATGGCAACTAACTCATCACTCGAGAACAGGCTTGGCGAGATCAGCAAGGGTCGGCAGCTGACCCTGGTGGACCTATCTGACTTGACGGGGATTTCTTACTCGACGGTCAGGCGCATGGTGATAGAGGGTACAGATCCGCCACTGGGCAACGCGTTGTCTATGAGCCGGGTGCTGGGCCTTCCCTTGAGAGAGCTCTACTCCATTGCGGCGACCGAAGAAGGCGTGGTTGCGCTTGGAGCGGTCGGCCACCCCTTTGACGAGCCACTGCTGGCCAGGGCAGTGGCCGGGGGCAGCTCTGCGTGAACGGAACCGGCGGTACTGGCGAGCGCTGAGGGTGACAGTTTCTGGTGTTACGGGATCTAGTCGACCCGGGGTGGGGGCCCGGGATCGACGGGGAAGTGGAAGGGAGAGGAATGAGAATATGCCGGGCACAACAGTTACAAATCTGATTTCCAAGATGCTGTACGATCGCGGTTGGACCGACGGCGAGCTGGCGAGGCGCACCGGCTTATCGAGGCCGCGCATCAATCGCCTGAAGAACCGCAGGGCTCAACCCTCGGTTCGCGAAGCGCTGCTGCTCAGTGAGGCACTGGGTGTTGAAGTCGAGCAACTGTTCAGCCTTGAGCAGGCGTCGGAAGATCTGAACATGGCGATTCCGCTCGCATCGTTCCGCCCGCACAGCGGATAGCGCTCAGCTGATAGTGCTTTCTTGATCCAGGTTTCCTGGTGACAGTGCGGGGACTCGTTGCTGTGCCGTGGGGCGATTTCCCCCGGGGGTTCCCACTTGATCGGGTGGCAGCTATGCTGCCGCCCGTGATTCGCTTGGTATCAGTTTCCCTCGTATTCGCCTTGATAGTACTTCCGCCTGTTGCGTTGGCCGCGCGCGAGCCCTGCGAGTTGAACGACCCCCTGCGCCTGCCCTGGTTCGGCGATCTCCACGTTCACACCGCGTTGTCCCTGGACGCGGCGACGCAGGGCACACGAGGGAGGCCGGTCGATGCCTATAATTTTGCAAGTGGGGGCACGCTGGGCATCCAGCCCTACGATGCTTCGGGCAACCCCATGAGGGAGGTAACGCTTGAGAGGCCGTTGGATTTTGCCGCGGTCACTGACCACGCCGAATTATTCGGCGAGCTCAGAATCTGCGAAACGCCGGGCATGGCCGGTCACGATTCGTTCGTTTGCCGCTTGTTTCGGTATTGGCCGAGGGCTGCTTATTACCTGATGAACAACAAGGCAATGGCTTCTGAGAGCCCGGAGCGCTTCGGGTTCTGTGGCGAGAATGGCGACGACTGCAGGCGGGCGATGTTGAGTAGTTGGAGCGAGGTCCAAGCGGCAGCCGAACAGTATTACGATCGCAGTTCGGCCTGTTCTTTTACCAGCTTCGTTGGTTACGAGTGGACCGGAAGCCCCAACGGGAGGAACCTGCACCGAAACATCATTTTTGGTAGTTCCGAGGTGCCCGTCGAGCCGGCCAGCTATGTGGATGCGCCTTCGCCGCGGAGGTTGTGGGATGCTCTCGAGCGCGACTGTCTCAACACCGGCGAAGGCTGCTCGGTCGTTTCTATTCCCCACAACTCCAACTTGAGCGGCGGGCTGATGTTTCCCACAGGCGGGCCCGACGGCGAAGCCATGACGGCTGACTATGCTCGGCGACGCGCGGATTTTGAACCGCTGGTCGAGATGATGCAGCACAAGGGCGACTCGGAGTGCCGTATCGGCGCTGGTGAGGCCGACGAGTACTGCGGGTTCGAAAAACTGCCCTACGATGATTTCATTGGCAATACGTTTCCCTGGTTGAGGCGCGAGGCGGGGCCGATGAGTTTTGTGCGGAACGCGTTGCTGCACGGTCTTGTCGTCGAAGATTCAACAGGACAGAACCCCTACCGCTTTGGTTTGATAGGCGGCACCGACACTCACCTCGCGGCGGCGGGCGCGGCCGAGGAAACCTCGTTCCTGGGCCATGGTGGGGCAGGTAAGCCCGCGGGCAGTGACCTCGCGCCGGGGCTACCCGACAATATTGAGAACAACCCAGGGGGCCTCGTGGTTCTGTGGGCCGAAGAGAACTCCCGCCCAGCACTCTTTGCCGCCCTGCGAAGGCGCGAGACCTACGCGACCAGCGGTCCGCGTATGCTCCTGCGACTCTTTGCAGCGTGGGAACTCGCCGACGACATGTGCGAAGCCAAAAATTTTGCGCGGGAAGGTTACTCCTCCGGTGTGCCGATGGGAGGGGTCCTTGCGTCTTTTCCGGGGGGGGGCTCGGTGCCGGTGATTGCTGTCTCGGCCATGGCTGATCCCGGTACGGCGGCCAGGCCGGGCACCGGCCTGCAGGTTCTGCAGCTGGTAAAAGGCTGGCTGGGCAAGGATGGCAAGCCGCACAGCCGGGTAGTCGACGTGGCCGGGGATCGGAACAACGGCGCTCGCGTGGACACGGAAAGCTGCGAGGCTTCGGGCCCTGGGTCGGGTAGTCTCTGCGCGGTCTGGCGAGACCCGGACTTCGATCCTTCCGTGCCCACGTTCTACTACGCCAGGGTAATAGAAAACCCGGTTTGTCGTTGGAGCACCTTGTTGTGCAACCAGGCCGACATCGACTGCGATGCAGAGGGAGAGATCAGCGAGGCGTACAGCGGCTGCTGCGACTCTTCCTACCCCCGGTTTATACAGGAGCGGGCGTGGAGTTCGCCGGTGTGGTATGAACCGGTGTCGCACGGGACGCTCGTGCAGACGAAAACAGGAGAAGAGAGATGATCGTCGTGACCAATCGAATTGCTGTTGCCAGTGGCTACGAAGAAGAGTTCGAGGACCGCTTTCGCAAACGGGCGGGTCTTATCGACAGCGAACCCGGTTTTATTAACAACCGGGTTGAGCGGCCGGTACTCAAACGCTTTGATCACTCCAGCGGTGGGTGGACCGAGACCAGCGAGCAACAGTACTACCTGGTGCAGACCACCTGGCGCAGTGAAGAGGATTTCTGGAACTGGACGAGGAGCGCGTCCTTTCGGGAAGCGCACTCTAATCGACCACCGAAAGAGATGTTCGCGGCCCCCAATGTTCTCGAAATCCACGAGATCGTTCTCGATACCGACTTGCGCACGGAGTAGCGACTGCTTGCGGGCGTTTTGTCCCCCGCCAGGGGGGGGAGAACGCCACCGCCTTGCATCAAAATATTTAAGTAATACTCCGCTGTTACCCCCCCCGAAACGGGGGGAACTTCCTTTTTTAGCGCGCCAAGTCCTTACCCGCTGGGCTGAAATTTGCGTAACTGGAGTTCAGGAACCCGCGGGTAATGACCTATAGATACCAGTTTATTCTGGGGGCCGTACTGCTGTGCTTGTTCGCCCGACAGGCGGAAGCGCAGCTTCCCGTATCAAGTGCTGCCGAACTCTGTGCGCCAACGGCCGATCCTTGTGTCATCAACACCAGCGTTGTCGTCGCTGCAGGCGCGGTGCTGGACCTTGGTAAGCGGACGCTACTGGTCTCCCCGGGGGGATCCCTGCAGTTTTCTGCTGGTATCGCTAGCGTTGCTTGTGGCGAATTTCGCCTCGACACCCCTGGGGCGGTTGCGCTCAAGGCTCGCGGTGACAGCGGTTTTGGTGGACAGGTGACCATCAGCGCCAGGCGCAGCTGTTCGCTGGCCAGCGCGTTGTCGTGCCTCGTTGACAGCGAGTGCCAATCGCAGGGCGCGGGCGCTTGCACCCTGGGTAGCGGTAATATCGTCATCGGTGGCCGAGTGTCCGGAAACTCAACCACGCCCGCAGCTCTCGGCCTCGCGGCAGCCGGCGATGTAACGATAAGCGAGCAGGTAAACCTCAACGGAAGCATCACGGCTTCGGACGGGGGGGCCTTGAGCATCATGGCCGCTGGAAAGGTGGACGTGCTCGCCCGGATACAGGCCAGTTCGGGTGCCGATGGCAGTGGTGGTGAACTGGTGATCGATGCCGGCGGTAACGTTAGTCTCCTGGCCTTGGTCGATGTGAAGGGCGGAGATTTTGACGGTGGTTTTATCGACGTCAATTCAGGGGGCGACATAAACGTAACAGCAAGTCTCCTGGCTTCCTCGTCGGCTCGCGAGGGTTTCGGCGGGGGCATAATACTGAGTGCCAGTGGTGATATATCAGCCGCCGGCGGCAGCGCCGTCTCACCGATCGTACTTGATACCGATGGTCACGGGAGCGTCGCGATTGGTGGAGACGGGGGCAGCCAGGACCTAAGCGCTGGGGCAAATATCTACATTGGTCCTTTTGTAAAACTGACCGCGAGCGGTGCTTCTCCTGACGGCTTCGGTGACTTTTTAACGCTCGAGGCTCTTGGATCCCTGTTCGTTGATGGCGAACTCATAGCCCGGGGGCGGGGGAGCCAGGGTGGAGGTGGCATTGTTGAGCTCCTGGCTGGTGATGATCTCGTGCTGGGCTCGACATCCCGGATAGACGTGGGCGGAAACGGTGGCGGCGGTGACTCGCTGGTGAGAGCTGAAAGGGATGCCCGGTTGGCCGGGGCAATCGATATAAGTTCCAGTTCTGGTGGAGGTATTGCTGACGTCACGGCGCTTCGTACGATCGTTTTAACTGGATCCCTTGTATCGACTGGAGGTGTCGGATCAATGCCAGCCTCGATCAGCCTGGCTGCTTGTTCACTGAGGCTTCAATCGGGGGCGGTCATTGACAATCCGGGGGCTGGCTCGCTCAACAGCTTGACGGGTTACGAGTCCATGTTCGTGGATACCGGCGCAAGCGTGTTTTCCGGAGGCGACAACAGTCTCAACTACTCTGGCGCGTCCCCTGTCCTGGAAGGGGTGGTTCTGCCTGTCGCTTTGCCCGTGGCCGTAATTCCGCTTGGTGTCTGTGACACCTGTTCGGATGGGTTCCCGGGCCCCGGGGAAAGCTGCGATGACGGCAACCTCATAGCCGGTGACGGTTGCGATTCTGCCTGCCAGGACGAGGGTTGCACGGCTCAGACGCCAGGTTATCCAGCGGCTGCCCTCTGCGATGACGGGAACCCCTGCACCGCGGATAGTTGTGATCCCCTGCTGCACGCCTGCGATCACGTCGATCCTTGTGACGATGGAATCGGCTGCACGGTTGATTCCTGCGTTGTTGCGGCCTGTGAGAATACGGTTTCGGACCAGGCTTGCGACGACGGGAACCCCTGTAGTGACGATACTTGTTCCCCCGTGTTGGATTGTACTTATCTTGCCAACACACTGCCCTGCGACGATGCAGATGAATGTACTTCGGACGACTCATGCAGCCTGGGTATATGTTCTGGAGTTGAGATCCCTTTCTGTCATGAGTGCGGGGATGGAATCGTCGATGTGGGCGAGTTCTGCGACAATGGCTTTTTCGCCAACAGCGACAGCCAGCCCGACGCCTGCCGCACGGATTGCAGCTTGCCTTCCTGCGGCGACGGGGTGACCGACAGCGGCGAGGCCTGCGACGACGGCAACCTGGACAACAGCGACGCCTGCCGCAAC